>ENA-OWNT01000699-OWNT01000699.1-seawater-metagenome-genome-assembly--contig:-NODE-699-length-63216-cov-11.308494_pt1 | contig 63216 bp, 55 predicted proteins | sample MGYA00238136_ERZ651165 | MGnify/ENA primary metagenome ERZ651165 (study PRJEB26861, sample SAMN08777766) | seawater metagenome | isolation source: coastal seawater | place: USA: Florida | collected... | reverse complement strand
TCACAGGGCCTTTTCAAAGTCGGGCATGCTAACTCGATTAAGACCAAAAGAAAGGCAGATGGAAAGCTGCAGTACTCAAGGATCTATAATCTTACACGCTCTTATAAAAACCTTTATACACCCGATTATGCTCAATCCGTTGCTCTCTGCTGTAGAAATCAAGCTGATGCAAAGGCCATTGAAAAAGAGTTCAAAATCACGTTCAAGAAGTGGCTTTGTACGGACTGGAGTGATGAAAATCCCCAACCAGAGCAAGGTACCACAGAGTGTTACCGTATTGAGCATTTAGAAGCAGGTATGCAGTGGATCTACGCCAAAAAGAACAATGAAAACCTTAAGCTAGTACCAATTCCTGAAGATCCTCAGGATGCTCGACATAGACTGATAGCCGAGTTCTTTTGTCGTGACACGATACGTACAGGGGAGTTTATTGATTCTTTAAATAAGGACTCCTTTGAAGCCTTTTGGATCAGGTGGCTATCAAGCGCAGATGAGCGGTTTAAGCACTCTTACCTTGGCTCACAATCGGTCTTTTACTGCCCTATTGATGCCATCGAAGAAGATGAGATTTCGTCTTTGATAAGAGAACTCGCATTATGGAGCTCTATCGTAACCCCTACTCAAAAAGTACTCAGCTTCGTATCACATGCAAGAGATAACGACTACATATACATCGCTGTCAACCATGTAATACTAAGAAGCTTCCTTGAACAATGCGAACTCCCAAATGGCATTAATAGAGAAGTGTTCTGCCAAGTTATTGATGAACTACTTCCTCAAATAGGGAGTTGAACCGGCGTCCAACTTTTTCTTGAAGAGCTCCACAGAATCATCAACCGCTCATTGAAGGGCAGGACAGAGAGGCGCTAGGCTAATGAGCAACGATTTACGAGAAGGTGTCACGATTTTTAAGACATAGCTCGCCTACTCAAAACCGTCCTAAGAGCAGGTAGGACTAGGCTTTTACAAAGATTATCGTGCCGCCGGATTCAATTTTTGCCAGCTCCACCAAACGTTTGGAAAGGGCGGTAACTCTCTGAGTTATCGCCCTTTTTGTATTTCTACATCTAGGTTTAAGCTATTTGTACTAAGTTTTGGTACTAAAACACGCGCTACCTACACATTCCCAACTCCAAAGTTTGGCAGTTCCATTAGCAGACTTCCCCCAGTTCATAGCAATCTGTAACAGCGGCAAAGAAGGCCGGAAAAGATGTATCGGCTATCGCAGCTCATAAAAATGACAAGTAAAGCCGCCAATCCCAAAAAACACATAAAGCGCGACATTTTTATGCTCAACGGTTCTAGAGGAAACCCTTGTATAGAAATGTGACTTAGATCTACAATCCTAACCAAGGTGATGGGGTTCCACCTACTTAACCGCCAATCGGCTGATGACTCCTACAGTTTCTGAAAACAGGTGTATCTGTTGAATCACTTCCAACCCGGGAAGCGATGAACTGTAGTTTGCTCATGAGTTTCACTCTACACCTGTTTTCCTTTTTCGAGGAAAACGACATGCAATACGCTCACGAACTTCAATCTATGTGCCCAATTCAACGGGGCGACTTACACCCATCTGCACCTATCCCTGTCGAAGGTCGCTGGGTTAATCCCAAAGATGTTATCGCTATCTCAGGTCTGAGCCATGGCGTAGGCGCATGTGCTCCGCAGCAAGGGGCAGCTAAACTCACTCTCAACGTAAAAGATGGCATCGTCGAAGAAGTGTTAATCGAGACAATCGGCTGCTCTGGTATGACTCACTCCGCAGCGATGGCATCAGAAATCCTTACTGGCAAAACCATTCTAGAAGCGATGAATACCGATCTCGTTTGCGATGCTATCAACGTGGCAATGAGAGAGATATTCCTTCAGTTTGCTTATGGTCGGACTCAATCAGCCTTCTCTGAGGGTGGACTCGAAGTAGGCGCAGCGCTGGAAGATCTGGGCAAAACTCAGCGCAGTCAGGTCGGCACAAGCTACTCGACCCGTATTAAGGGGCCTCGTTACATGGAGGTGGCAGAAGGATATGTCACTCAGCTGGCGCTGGATGAAGATGGGGAGATTATTGGCTACGAGTACCTCAACTTAGGAAAAATGATGGCTCAAATCAACAATGGTGTTACTGCTGATGAGGCTCTGGCTAATTCAAAAGGCACCTATGGTCGCTTTGATGAAGCGGTTAAAACTGTTAATCCACGCCAAGACTAAGTAGAGGAATTTATTATGACCATTACAACTCAAACACTGCTAAATGAAATGAATTTCCTCTCTGTGGAAGAGGCGTATAACTACTGCATCGAAATGGGTATCGACCCTAAAAAGCTGGTTTTAGATACCCAACCTATCGCGTTCGATAATGCTTGTGATGCCTATACACTGGGTACAGCTCTTGCCCTCCACCGTAAAGCAGCAACTGCAGCTGAAGCCGCTTCCATTATTGGACAGGGTCTTCAGGCATTTTGCAAACCCGGTAGTGTTGCAGCCCAGCGTGAAGTCGGTTTAGGTCATGGGGCATTAGCAGCGCGCTTACTCAATGAAGACACTCAGTGCTTCGCCTTCCTTGCCGGTCATGAGTCATTCGCCGCTGCGGAAGGGGCGATTAAAATCGCGCTCAACGCCAATAAATCGAGAAAGTCACCGCTCAAAGTCATCCTCAACGGGTTAGGTAAGGATGCGGCCTATCTGATCTCACGCATCAATGGTTTTACCTATGTGCGTACTCAATATGATTATGCGACGGGGGAACTGAATGAAGTGAGTCGTAAACGCTTTAGTCAAGGCGAGCGCGGAGAGATCTTGTGTTACGGTGCCGATGATGTACGTGAAGGCGTCGCGATCATGCACGCTGCGCAGGTAGATGTGAGTATTACAGGTAACTCAACCAACCCTACTCGCTTCCAACACCCAGTCGCGGGTATCTATAAATCTGAAAGACTCAGTCAAAATAAAGGCTACTTTTCCGTTGCGTCTGGCGGCGGAACAGGCCGCACTCTCCATCCAGATAATGTCGCAGCAGGCCCGGCAAGCTACGGGATGACAGATACTATGGGTCGAATGCACGCCGACGCGCAGTTCGCTGGCAGCTCTTCCGTACCAGCTCACGTTGCTATGATGGGCTTTATTGGGATGGGCAATAACCCAATGGTTGGCGCCTCTGTCGCGCTAGCGGTGGAAGTCGATTTAAGACTTAATCAATGATCTAAATGCTCAAAGAGCCAGCTCGTTCGAGCTGGCTCTTTAATTGATAGAAACAATAATGTAACAAAATGTTAATTTAATTTCCATATATAGGGGTTCTCCCTATTCTCATTAAATTTTAGCTGATGTAGTATCCCAACAAAATTAACAAACATACAACTTTTAAGTCGGCAGTTGGATTATAAAAATGGAAACCATTGAGTATTTCATAAATAAGAGAGTCATTGATTTTCCCAATGGGGTACTCTTTATTAAAGATAAAAATTATAAAATTGTAGCGTGTAACCAAGAGTACATAGAACTTTCAGGAAAGCCCAACATAGATGAAGTTATAGGTTGCTTGGATGAAGATATGCCTTGGAAAATATTTTCACAGATTTATCGTTCTCACGACAAAGACATATTGTCTGGTAGTGATTATGACATCTTTGAACCTATAATTGATTCAAATGGAGAGCGTTTTAATCTTTATGTTAGAAAGAGAAGGATTTTTGATATTCATGGCAATGTCGCAGGTGTTGCTGCTAATGCAATGAAATTTGGCTTCTTTGATGGTGCCTCTATATTAAAACAATCACCCACAATGATTCATAATATCAGTTGTGGAGTTACATTAAAGAAACTAACCGTAAAAGAAAAAGAAGTTCTATTTTTATTTTTGAATGGGTATAAAAGAAAGTTTATATCTGACTCACTTGGCATATCTATTAAAACATTCGACGCTCACATATCAATCATCAAAGATAAGCTTGGTTGTCAATCGAGCAATGAGCTAATGATTAAAGGCATTGAACTGGGTTTACATAAAAAAGCGCCAGAAACGTTGTTGCAATAAATTTAAAACATAACTAATAAAAAGGATTTTTATGATCATTAGAGTTTCTAAAGATAGCCTAGAAATGTCTCATATTATGTCTCTAATAAACAAAGAATGCAGTGCCATTGTTATTGAAAATTTCATTCCTAAAGAAACGATTCAATACTTATTAGAAAGAATAATTAACTCGCCTCTAAAAAATAGTCACTCTCTAGCGAGTCAGTTCAAAAAAATTGGTCCGGCATATACGGAAGTAAGCACCGAAGAACAAAGAAAAACATACCATGATGAATCTATATTTCATATTAATAGATTTAGAAAAATTGCATCGCCTTACATATCGCCAATAGATGAACTCAGACTAGTTTTAGAAGAAAAATGGTTAGGGGGAGCCAGACTGCTTCAAGATGATAGCAGTAAGTTCTTTGTCGGTACTTGTCGATACTTAGAGAAAAACGTGGAGCTTAAGCCACACACAGATCAATTGTTTAGAAATATAAATAAAGAGTCCAATATCATTATTAACGAACAACTTGCTGCAATAACTTATTTGAGTATGCCTAGAGATGGTGGAGAGTTAGAAACTTGGCAGCAATATCCAACACCAGGTGAATATGAAAGTTTAAAAGGAGATTCAATATACGGAATAGACAGGGATATGTTACCCCCAGCAAGGGTTAAGTACAAACCGATACCAGGTGAGATGGTAATTATAAACAGTAATGAAATTCATGCTGTTAGACCAAGTATGGATATTGAAAGGATATCTTTAGGGTGCTGGATCGGATATCAAGATAAGAATAAGCCTCTAGTATACTGGAGTTAGTTCTTTAATTATATATTGACATTTGTATAAAGAAGTTAATGGCATGACAAAAGCAAGATTTAAACACGATGGAGAAAAACAAGAGCTAGTTGGTAAAAAATGTATTTTAGCCATCAGTGTCGGTCAAAAATATCACGAAGGTGATAAATTAAGCTCTACAATTGAATTAATAAATAAAAGTGGATTTTCGAGTTGTACAATAATGTTGGGCGATACTCTACAGAGACATAATCTTACTGATTGTCCTTGTGAAGTTTCAGCGAGAGAAAAGGCAAATTCTTTGGGGGATAGTTGGCTAGACAGAAACCGAGAGCTACTAGATTCAATAAATCCCAAATTAGAAGTAATCAGATGGGATGATATTATTGACTCTGAAGAATATTACAACGAACGAAAAAGAATAGAACATGAGTACAATATAAATGATGAATACAAAAAGTGCATAAACAGCACAGTCTTTACCTTTCTACAAAGGAGAGTTAATAATGGCAAGCCCTTTGATATAGAGGATAGCTTTTATAGAGGCTTAGAGTACTTGATCGAAGAGTGTCCAGCAATAATGCCTTTATGGGCCAAACAAGGCTATGATTTTATAATCTACCCACAGCCAATGTCGCAAGCAATGAAAGCTACATATAATATTTTTGTTAAGCCTAATTTTGATAAGGCGAACTGGCTTTCATTGAGATTCAAGAAAAGCTCTAACTCGAGCAATGATATTCCTTACTTGAAAACTGCATAATAACCGGATAAGTCTATATGTTAAATAATAACCCAAACCTCGCCTTGTTCGGTGTAGGTTTAGCAAGCTTTTTAGGTTGCGTTGATTTTACCATCGTAAATACAGCATTACCCGATATCCAAGCCGAGTTCTCTTCTTCGCTTTCACTATTACAGTGGGTAATGAATATTTTTGTTATCGCGCTTTCCTCTATGATGGTAACGATGGGACGTTTAGGCGACATTTTTAGTCATGAGAGAGTATTTTATACGGGAGTTATCGTTTTCGGGTTATCTTCCGTTCTAGCTGCGCTCTCTCCAAATATTGATGTCCTCATCATCGCTCGGCTAATTCAGGGTATTTCTTGCGCAATACTTTTTACTAACTCTGGTGCGATCATTTCCCACATATTTCCAGCCGATAAACAGGGACATGCGTTAGGTGTTTTATTCGGTATTAATGGACTAGGTTTAGCGCTGGGGCCGTTTCTGGGCGGTTTGCTCGTGGATTACATGGGATGGAGATGGATTTTCTATATCAATATCCCCATCATTATACTATCTGTGTTTGCTTGTGTAATTGCTATTCCAAAACCTGAGCATGGAAAAGCCAAAGGGAGTCTTGATATACCTGGAGCTATACTTGTTACCCTTATCCTTGGGTGTTTATCTGTTCTATTTACTCAGGGCTCTACTTGGGGGTGGGCATCATCAACTAGCCTTTCTTTCGTCGGCATAATCGCTTTGTTTTCTTTAGGTTTCGTTTATGTTGAAAGCAAAGCAGTTGATCCTATTGTCAACTTCAGAATTTTACGCAACCCACAGTTTTCTTCTTCATCAATTGCTTCATTTACTTTGGGAGCTTTTTACAGCCTGGCGTTTTTCTTGATGCCGCTGTACTTGTCCAATATTCAACACTTAGCAGCATTAGACATCGGTTTCATGCTACTCCCAACCACTGCAGGAGTTGCTATTATTTCTCCTTTTGTGGGTAAGGCTGTCGATAAGTTAGGATGTAAACCGATTATTATTGTCGGACTGCTTTTATTGGCTACATCAGCGACACTACAAGCACAGTTCACAATCAACGAGGCGACACCTTTCATTCTTGTTTCATTCCTTTGTATGGGGATAGGTTGGGGCTGTGTTTTGAGTCCATCGATGACAGCAGCGGTCACATCGGTACCCCAAAGTTATACTGGAGCCGCGATCGGAAACATTGGAACCATTCAAAATACAGGCGCTTCTATTGGTTTAGCTATCGGTGTCGCTATCTTCAATAGTCAGTTTTTAGACAATATCTCTTCGGGGGTAGGAAGCTCGGTTGCATCAACAGTGCATACTGGAGACTTGAATCAAATTACCAAAGTTCTGGAACAGCAGCTTGATCTGGGTACCGATGCAGCGGCACAAATAGTCACTCACGGTTTTATGACATCTTACTCAAGTGCTATGTTACTTCTCACTGCTCTTTGTTCATTATCGTTATTGGTTTTGACATTTAAGATGAAACGTCCTGAAGTTGTTCTTCAGGAGTAAAAGAAGAATCTAGTACGTCGGAGATAAAGCTATGAAGTATGAATTGGCTTTATCGGAATGGGCGATAACCCAATGGTTGGCGCCTCTGTCGCGCTAGCGGTGGAAGTCGATTTAAGACTTAATCAATGATCTAAATACTCAAAGAGCCAACTCATGTGAGCTGGCTCTTTTCTTTGTACCACTGAAGTTGTTATACGCCGTGAACCGTAGTGTAAGCGCAATATGCCCTCGCCTTTTCACTTGCTTGGGATTGTTGTTTCACGTAGCAACTGCGATACGTTTCAATATAGCGACCAAAAGTTGCCTCAGCCTGAGGCTTTGGTAAGGCCAACAACTGGTTGATAAAGCGTCGTGAACCGACTTCAAAGTGTTGAGTATCGATGGGCGTATTCCAGTCTCCACCCCAGATTAAAAAACCGTGATGGGCAAACAGCTCAACGACTTGTTCAGCCATACCCTGACGTTCGACTTCATCTCTTGCCCTGAAGCGGGTACGGTTGACGTAGCGAGTCAAAGATTGGGCAGGCTTAACAGTGATAGTCCCGTTGTCATCAAACTCCAGAAATGGATTTTGCACCGGGTTGATATCGACAGCGACCCCATAAGCGTGTTTCGACCAGCTAGATCCCCCCGTTATCGGGCGGGCATTAAATGCACTGCTGTTATTCGCATCCATCGAGGCATTGTCATCACCTTTAAACTCTCGCATTAAGCGCGCGGAATGAAGCGGGAACTTGCGCTTGTATAATTCAGTGAAGATTCGTTCGACGGATGGGGCAACAATATCGAGGACTATCATACTACCCTGCATGGTTTGACCGGAGAAATTGACAAAGTCAAAGTCGACTTTCACTAAACGATCGCAGCCAACCGGCGCTCCCTGACTCAAGACACCCTGTTTTTTCATCATGCCGCACTGCCACTCAGAAACGGGCGCGACCTTAGCACAAGTTGTGGTAGCAAAAGATAAAACCACCAAACCGAGCAACCATTTTTTCACTTTGAGTTTTCCTTATATTGTTCTAGAGCCAGAGCGATTTGCATCAGAATCAGTGAGCCGTCTTAATCACGCTATCCCAATAAACGATTTCTCGCACTCGCCCCTTGGGATCTCTGTCTGGCTGTTCTGGTAAGGTGGAGAGATTCTCCGCTTTGGCTGCAATCATCATTAAAACAAACGCATCGATAATATCATCACGATTAGCCTGCCTGGCTTTAGTTTCGCTCAACTGGTTAATGAGCACCTCGCTCCAATCGGGGGCAATCGAGTGAATTATATCGAGCCTGTCCTGCTGGCCCTGTGGTGTCTTTTTACTCTGCTCAAGAGGCGAGCCCTGCAACGCTGCAAACACCACCTCTGGATGAGATTCTCTTAGCTTAAGTGATGGTGCCTCAGCTAACAGCGTTTCCACTTCAATCACTTTGGGCAGGATAAACCAGGTCTGCTTGGAGAGTTTTCTGCCTACAAGCTCGAAGTTAATTTCACAAGCCTCAACATAGTCACTGGCGTAAGCCGCCTGTCGAGAAGGAACCGGGAATACCGACGAGCTGCGTTTTGGAGACAAAAACTTACGCGCCGCCTTATCACATAAGCGATCTGGTGTGTTCTCATCACTATAACCTATCGGGATATCAATCAGTGCAGTACTGTTAGCGAGCAAATCAGATATCTGGGCAAGTTGAGTAACGATCTGGCACCTTGGTTGCTCCTGCTCTACGCTCCAAATTACCCAACCCGCTTTGCATCCATCTATGCCAATATATCTCACTAGTTCACCCTCTGCGTAACCATCTACTTTGCCTATTTTAGCTAAGTTGCACCTATACACTAAGTGCTTCAAGTGACTAATTCTAGGTAAAAAACGAGACATTCGATCACAAATAACTGACTGAGTTAATTCATAATTACCAACAAACTCTTTGGCATTCACAAATCACCGTGCTGCTTTGGTATTTGCTATCCAGTCACGGCAAAGTCTACTGAAGGTTATTTGGAGAGACAGATGGACGTCATACATCACGGCGGAAAAAGTACCGTCACCGGCTCTTGCCATGAATTCAGGCATGCCAATCAAGCAGTGTTAATTGACTGTGGTCTGTTTCAGGGAACGGATGCTCGCTCCCTTGAGGTCGACTTCCCGATTAAACAGCTCAATGGACTGATTTTGACCCATAGTCATGTTGACCATATTGGCCGTATTCCATGGCTACTGGCTGCCGGGTTTAATCAGCCAATATTCTGTAGTGAAGCGACGGCAGAACTTGCCCCACTAATGCTGGAAGACAGCCTCAAGCTGCAACTTGGACTGGCGGCTAAAAAAGCTCAGCGAGTGTTAAAACGGATTAAACGTCTACTCTGCCCTTATCCCTATAATCAGTGGTTCCTGCTCGATAGAAATCAGCCGGATGGCATCCAGATACGTTTTCAACCCGCCGGGCACATTCTTGGTTCCGCTTATGTTGAGCTGATGCTACCTAATAAAGAGGTAGTGGTATTTTCCGGTGATTTAGGGCCGACAAATACACCATTGCTGCCCGACCCGGAATCTCCACAACAGGCAGATTATCTGTTTATCGAATCGACCTACGGCGACTCTCAGCATGAGGATATCGCGACTCGTTCACTAAGGCTGAAAGCCATAATCGATCGTTCACTGGAAGATGGCGGCACAATTTTGATCCCCGCATTTAGTGTCGGTAGAACTCAGGAACTGCTGTTTGATATTGAACAACTGGTATTTGAACATCAAATTGATACCAAAATCCCCATCATTCTCGATTCACCTATGGCGCAAAAAGTCACTCGCTCCTACCGCCGTTTTAAGGAGTTATGGGGCAATGAAGCCAAATTAAGGCTGCAAAATCAGCGTCATCCTCTGGCTTTTGAACAGTGCATCACAGTTGAAGACTTTCGGACTCATCTGCGCTTAGTCAACCGACTAAAGTCGACCGGAGAGCCAGCTATCGTGGTGGCTTCTTCAGGAATGTGTCAGGGAGGAAGAATTATGGATTATCTTAAAGCCTTACTCCCCGATCCTCGTACCGATGTGCTGCTCGCTGGCTATCAAGCGGAAGGTACATTAGGGCGAGAGATTCAAGCTGGCTGTTTTGAGGTAGAGATCGATGACGAGCAAATTGAAGTGGCCGCGCAAATCCATACTATGTCGGGATACTCAGCCCACGCTGACCAGTCCGATCTTATACGCTTTATCGAAGGGATACCCTCAAAACCAAAAACGGTTCACCTGATACATGGCGAACCCGATACCCAGACTCAGTTTGCTGAGCGACTACGCAGCAGTGGCTATCAGGTTAACCAATAAAAAAAGGCTGCGAATGACGCAGCCTTTGTAAGTTTAGGGTGTTATTGGTGAAGCTACTTTTTACGTACCTCGACAATGCTACTAAAGCTCGACGTTCCCGAGTCATCAAAGGCTTGAACGCGGTAGCCATAGTTACCATTCGCTAAACTACTCATGTCATCATCAAAGCTGGTTTGATCGGCGCCAACAGTACCAACTCGTTCAAACGCAAACTGTCCTTTGCGTTTTAGTCCACGTTCGATATAGAAGCCATTTTCGCCATCTGAATTGTCCGACCAATTTAGCGTGACAATATCACCGTTTTTAACCAATGAAAGATTACTTGGAGCAGCAAGAGTGCCTGGCTCTGGTTCAGGGTCAGTACCACCACCAGAATCCGAAGTCACGCTAACATTGAGTGTTGATGACGTTGCTTCATTAACCGAGTTTTTCGCCACTACTCGATAACGATACTCTCCTGTTTGCGGCACAGTATCGACAAAGCTTGTGCTGTTTGCAGCCAGCGTTTCAATCACATTGAAGTTAACTTTACCTCGATATTTAACCCCACGCTCAACAACATATTCACTCTCATTAGCGTTATTATCTTGCCAGGTTAGCGTGACATTTAATCCGTCAACGGTGGCCGCTAAGCCTGTTGGGGCATTAAGCGTGTATTGATCAACCACGGTGACATCAACGCTACTGCTGTTCATCGCCCCCGCGTTATCGGTAACGGTAAGCGTCACAGTATATGTTCCGGTAGATGCGTAAGCATGAGAGGTACTGACTCCGCTACTGCCAGCACCGTCACCAAAGTCCCACTGATAGAGATCAATCGTACCGTCTGGGTCAGACGAGCCCAATCCGTTAAAGTAAACCACTTCGCCAATACCATAGCTGGCAGCAGGGTTCTCTACCGTAATCACTGCGCTCGGTAAATCAGTGGTGACCTGAACACTTGTCGAGGCTGAATCGGAAAGACCATCGTTATCAGTGACGGTTAACGTTACCTCATAACTCCCCGCCTGAGCATAGACGTGATCATTGATAGTGACTTGGTTAGATGTATTGCCGTCACCAAGATCCCAGTCATAGCTGACGATACTCCCCCCCTCGGTGTCTGACGAGTTACCGCCATCAAAGTCAACGGGCGTACCAAATGGCACTGAGTTCGCACTTACAATAATCTCTGCGGTTGGAGGGTTGGTACCACCAGCATTTTGCGCGTAGGTGACCGCCGCTGCGGCGTCAACTAAGCCGTGGCCAAACACGTTGTCATCACCTGCTGCACCAATATCCACAGCAGTGCTAAACAGGCCATTCTCAATTTCATCAGGAGTAATATTCGGATTAGCTGCGACCATCAGAGCAGCGATACCTGCTGTAAGTGGGGATGAGAAAGACGTACCGCTGTAGTAAACGTAACGATTGTCCGGGTACGTAGTCAGGATTTCTACACCTGGGGCTGTGATATCAACATAAGTACCCCAACTCGAGAAACTGGCACGATTGTCGTTTCGGTCAGTTGCACCGACACCAACAAAACTGATGAAGTCAGGGTAATCCGCATGTTCCTGTCCACTGTTACCAGCCGACATAAATAGCAGACCATTGCGATCTCGCAAATATTGGGCGGCTGCATTAATGGTTTCGTATTGAATACCACCATAACTCAGGTTAACTACCCGGGCACCGTTATCTGCCGCATACTCAATACATACTGCCATGGTCGAAATATAGGCCGAGCTGTTGCCATCGCTGATAGCAATACGAACCGGAATAATATCGACATCCCAGTTAGCACCAGCAACACCAGTTCCATTGTTACCCACAGCACCTAAAGTACCTGCACTCCCGGTACCGTGACCATTAGCATCATAGATATTGTTACTGCCATCGTGAGCGTTATAGGCTAAATCGGTACGCAAATTAGGGCCAAGATCCGGGTGATTAACATCAAAACCAGTATCACATACCCCGACCAACACAGAGCTACTACCTGTGGTGATATCCCAGGCTTGCTGGCTATTTACATTATTATGATGCCACTGATTTCCGAAGGAGGGGTCGTTTGGCTGTAAGGTAGGTTCCACCGCATAGTCCGCTTCAGCGAAAGCTACATAGCCACTACTATCAAGGATTTTAGCAATCGCTTTCTCTCTGCCATGATGATCGAAGGTAGCAATGATTATCTGGCTACCTTCGAGGGTTCGTTCAGATACCAAACCTTGGCTTTTTAGCAGGCTATTTAACCCTTTAAGGTCACTAGGCGACGCGTTGGCATCGATTTGATAAATCACGGTCCCCGGTCGGACACTCTGCTGTTTATCTTGCGCGGCATAAGCACTAGCGCCGAGTGAAGCAATTAGGAAGGTTAACCATATCAACAACAGCTGCTGAAGGGATGTTACTGGGCGCATAGTACTTCTCCATTATAGACGCAGAGGTAGTACTAACAGTTTGGTCAATAAATCAGCAACTGTAAAATAGTCCTAAAGTTATCGATAGATAATATAAAACCTGAATACCTTGTAGTATCAAACGCTTAATAGATATATATGCAACTTTACACTTTGGTATAGATAACAAAATACATCCTGAAAAGACAAAAGGTTACCTGCCATAATAAAAATTGTTGAGATCAACGGTTCGCTAGACACACAATAATGTGTACTGATAAGAGTCGTCATCAGCAGGTGGAGTTATGACTAAGCCAATACTTGGGATTAAAAACAAAGTTATGGTCGTTAACTCAGAATTTGATATTCAAAAAATATCACACCGTTATCTTCAGCTGGTCTCTCGACAAAGCCTAATTTCTTTAGCAGTTTCGCAGAAGCAATATTGGTCTGGTCAACACCACCGATCAGCTTGCTCCAGTTTTCACTGTTCGATACTTCACTAATAAAACCTTGTAATAGCTCACTGGCAAAACCTTTGCCCCAGAACTCTTGTGCCAATAAGTAGCCAATATGGGCATCATTATCGACATAAGCAAACAGCAAGCCCATCAGAGTTCCGTCCTCCGAGCTGACTAAAAACAGTCTGCTTTCTGCCAGCATACGCTCAAGCCACTGTTGCGCTAGTTGGCAACTGTCGATGCCATGGAAATAGGGAGGGAGATTTTCAACCACCGCTGGAGTGAGAATTTGCGGGATTCTCTGATGCAGAGCGCTACGCTCACTCAATGAAAGCTCAAGGTCAGCTTCCTTTACAGTCAGTCGCGCAGTTTGAAATGATAAACCCATCATTATCCCTCTTTAATACACCTAATATCACCATGTGCTTATATAGCTTTCTCCTATCAAATAAATAGGGGGAAAGAATCTGCAATAGTGCCGACCTCATGCCATGCTTACTCAAAATAATAACCGCCCTAGAGACATGGTCAAATATAACTTCCCACTCCTAGACGCGGCAGGTTGCTCTATAAGTATCTAACTAGAAAAACAATTCGGAGATATTCTATGCACGGTGAAAATACTGGTAACGCTGGTCGATGCCCTGTGATGCATGGCAGCAATACAACTATGGGTGGCAAAGCAACGAAGAATGTTGACTGGTGGCCAAATCAATTAAACCTCAAAATCCTCCATCAAAACGACAAAAAGTCGAATCCGTTGGATGAAAACTTTAACTACGCACAAGCATTTAAAGCTCTGAATCTCAAAGCGGTAAAAGCAGATCTTGAAGCTCTCATGACCGACTCTCAGGAGTGGTGGCCTGCCGACTATGGTCACTATGGTCCTTTCATGATTCGTATGGCCTGGCATGCCGCGGGAACATATCGAACTTCAGATGGTCGTGGTGGCGCAAACACAGGTAACCAACGCTTTGCACCGCTCAATAGCTGGCCTGATAACGGCAACTTAGATAAAGCGCGCCGTCTGCTTTGGCCTGTTAAGCAAAAATACGGTAGCAGCCTATCCTGGGCAGACCTATTTATTCTGGCAGGTAACGTAGCGATTGAGTCAATGGGCTTACAGACATTTGGTTTTTCTGGTGGTCGCGAAGATATCTGGGAGCCAGAAGAGGACATCTACTGGGGTGCAGAAAGTGAGTGGCTGGGTGATGAACGTTACTCAGGTGAGCGAGACTTAGAAAAGCCGCTTGCTGCTGTGCAGATGGGCTTAATCTATGTAAACCCTGAAGGGCCAAATGGCGATCCTAGTATTCTTGCATCCGGCCGTGATATCCGTGACACCTTTGCTCGCATGGGGATGAATGACGAAGAAACCGTTGCCTTAGTCGCAGGTGGTCATACATTCGGTAAGACTCATGGTGCGGGTTCTGAATCCCATATGGGACCAGAGCCAGAAGCGGCTCCACTGGAAGAGATGGGCTTTGGCTGGAAGAATAGCTTCGGCACAGGTAAAGGCGATGACACGACCACCAGTGGTATTGAAGGTGCATGGACTCCGAACCCTATCGCCTGGGACAACGGCTACTTCGATATGCTGTTTGGCTATGACTGGGATCTGGTTAAGAGTCCGGCAGGTGCCTGGCAGTGGGAACCGATTGGTGTAACAGAAGAGCATATGGCTCCAAAGGCGCATGATGCGGCAACAAAAGTAACGACCATCATGACCACAGCAGACATGGCGATGCGTATGGACCCTATCTATGGCCCGATATCAAAACGCTTCCATGAAAATCCAGACCAGTTTGCTGATGCTTTTGCCCGCGCTTGGTTTAAGTTGACTCACCGTGATATGGGACCAAAGAGCCGTTACATCGGTGAAGAAGCGCCGTCAGAAGATCTGATTTGGCAAGACCCACTACCACAAGCAAACTTTGCCCCTCTCAGCGGTGCAGAGACAGCAGAGCTGAAACAGGCAATTCTTGATTCACAACTGGGTGTGTCTGAGTTGGTCTACACCGCCTGGTCAAGCGCATCGACCTTCCGCGGGTCAGATTACCGAGGCGGTGCAAACGGTGCTCGCATTCGCCTGTCACCACAAAGCCAATGGGAAGCGAACCAACCAGAGCAGCTGACAAAAGTTCTGACAACACTTGAGGCAATCCAAACTCGCTTCAACACGGCTCAGCGTGGCGTATCTATGGCCGATCTGATTGTTCTTGGCGGTAACGCTGCTATCGAGAAAGCGGCCAAAGATGGCGGCTTCGATCTCGAGGTTCCATTCGCGCCGGGTCGAGTTGATGCTAGCGAAGAACAAACGGATCAAGAGTCATTTGCGCTACTTGAACCTGAAGCGGACGGTTTCCGTAACTTCGCTAAAAAACTGTTCTCAGTTCCAGCAGAGGAAATGCTGCTCGATAAAGCACAGTTGCTTGGATTAACCGCACCAGAAATGACCGTGTTGATTGGTGGATTACGTGTCTTGGGTGCAAATCACAACAATACTCCACACGGTGTATTTACTGACAAGGTTGGTGTGCTGAGTAACGATTTCTTCGTTAATCTGGTCGATATGGCCACTGAATGGAAGCCTGTCTGCCCGAATAACAGTGCCTACTTAGGTACAGACCGAATCACGGGCGAGAAGAAGTGGACCGCTACTCGCGTCGACTTAGTGTTCGGCTCTAACTCTCAGCTTCGTGCGCTAGCGGAAGTCTACGCCAGTGACGATGCTAAGGAAAAGTTCGTAAAAGACTTTATTGCAGCCTGGACTAAGGTCATGAATGCGGACCGATTTGACTTAGTCTGATCGCATTGAACTCTAGCACCAACTAAAGGGTGGCCAAGTGCCACCCTTTTTCTGTTGTTAAACTCTTATTTGCGGGCAAGGTTGCGCAGCGGCGAAACATGGGCATCAAAAGGAACCTGACGACGCAGAAAGCTGGTGCCTTCAACAAATTCGGGAGCACTGATCCGATCCATTCTGAAATGACGAAAGTCGCTTCGCTGCGGATCCCAGCCAACTAGGTACCATAAAGGTGGCAGGATAAGCATCGCTTGCGGCTCTACATATCGCTGAGTGACATTGCCTTTAGCATCGCAGTAATCAAAGCGAAGGTATAGCTGCTTTAGAAACGCTTGTTCAAATGCAGCCAATAGCTGAGGGTCCATCTCCCCTATATTGCTCGTGTCGACCTGAGGCGCAAGTTTACCGACATACAGGCCACTAAGTAGTCGACGCAGGTCATGCAACTTGTCTGATGGCAACGCTTTCTCAATTTTTGCCAGTCCGGAATCCGCCAATTGTGAGAATGGCATCCCACCGATAGCATACATAGAGGCGACACTAATCAGCAGGGCGAAAACCTCTTCAACTGAGAGCCTCACCCTAGTTTGAACCGAGCGCGGATCAAGTCGCAGCCCTCCCCCTCGTCCTGGTTCAGAATCGATAACAAATCCCTCATCTCGCAAAACGTTAAGGTCACGCAATACTGTGCGTCTCGATGCGCCGACCTCTTGTACAAGCTCGGCAACCGTCGCTGTACCGTTGCGGCGCAAGCAACGCACTATGGCATCTTGTCGTTGGCGAATATTCATAATCTAACACTAGCATTCAATGGTGCCATTATTTGGCACTATTAAGATATATAACTACTCCATCGACGTCAGCAGAGAGATAAGCAAATTGTCGTTTCTATCTGCTTTCCTCTTACTCGAAGTCATATTCATCGAAGAATCACATTCCTATATCTAACGGAGAGATACTATGTTTGACCCAGCCAATTTCCCACAGCCAACACTGATTCCAGTCAATGGGATAACTATCGAAGTATTCGAAGCCGGTCAGCATAATGCTGGGAACCCAATCGTGCTCTGTCACGGCTGGCCGGAACACGCTTTTTCATGGCGCTATCAGATACCGGCACTGGTCAAGGCTGGCTACCATGTCATAGTGCCAAACCAACGTGGTTACGGTCGCTCGTCTAGTCCATCAGAGGTCGCCAGTTATGACATTGCTCATTTATCTGGTGATCTCGTGGCGCTTCTCGATCACTACGGATACCAGGATGCCACCTTTGTGGGTCATGACTGGGGAGCCATGGTTGTGTGGGGGTTAACACTATTGCATCCAAACCGGGTGCGCAGAGTGATTAACCTTAGTCTGCCCTATCAGGAGCGTGGAGAAATTCCATGGATTGAGTTTATGGAGAAGATATTCGGTAGCGATCACTACTTTGTTCATTTCAATCGCCAGCCCGGTGTTGCCGACGCGGTATTGGAGCAGAATACTCAGCAGTTTCTGACCAATCTTTTCCGTAAAAATATTCCTCTCTCAGAGCCTGAACCAGGAATGGCCATGATCAACCTCGCCCGCTCACAGCATGCCACTGGTGAAGCATTAATGAGTAACGAGGAACTGGCGGTATTCACTACTGCTTTCCAGTCATCCGGCTTCACTGCCAGCATTAACTGGTACCGAAATCTTGACCGAAACTGGCATTTGCTCGCCGATGTAGACCCAATAATTCAGCAGCCAACTCTGATGATTTACGGTCTGCAGGATGTCATTCCACCTTCGCCATCACTGAGCAAGTATGTGCCTAACGTCAAAGTAGCCAGCTTAGATTGTGGTCATTGGATTCAGCAGGAACTGCCAGAACAGGTCAATCAAGTGATACTCAACTGGTTATCGAAGCAGGCAAACGGCTGATTGTCAGAAGTATAAAGGAAAAACTCTGCTATCACGATTATGCTGATATTACCTCTCCCCTGCCTGTTGACCTGAATGGAGCCCGATATGCCGATCGCCAACTGTATTCTTTCCCCCACAGTCAGACAGAAAAACGCTACAAGTCGTGCCGGACTTATCGACTTATGGGCACAATATTCGGGGCAAACCAGCGCGGAAATGACCATTACAGTCCTGAGCGGAGAGCAACAGTTTGGAAAAAACTATGCGGCGATTTGCTCACTCCACCTGCCAGCTCTATGGTCATCTGAGGCGGTTACTTCATTGCAACTTGGCCTGTCCCGTGCTATTTCAGACTACTACCAGCTCGAACCGAGCGAGGTCATCGTGATGACTTCGATTATTGAATCAGGCAATGTGGTCGAAGGCGATAATGTCATTAAGTGGTAAAGCAGAGGGAAAATATGCAAGCAATAATCCAGCAAGCAATTGAATTACGTAAACAGGGTAACTATCAGGCATCGCGTGATTTGTTGAACACTTTACTCGCAGATCAGCAATTCGCAGCTAAGGCACACCTGCATATCGCATGGTCATTCGACAATGAAGGCAAAGAGCAGCAAGCCATAGACCATTACCTTTCGTCACTCTCAGGCCCAATTTCCCCTACAGAGCGCTTTGATGCTCTGTTTGGTCTGGCGAGTACCTATCGTAGTCTGGGAGAGTATCAGCAAGCGCTTAGTTACTTTGAGCAAACCATTAATGAGTACCCTGACTCCCTTGAAGTACAGCCCTTTTATGCCATGTGCCTTTACAATCTTGGCCGTCACAAAGAGGCCACTTCACTGCTGTTAGAACTGCTGGTAAACACGACAAACAGCGAAGAAATCAAACAGTATCAACGCGCTATCTCGTTATACGCTGAAGATTTAGATCGCACTTGGTAATCCACCCTTATACCCAAAAAGGCGCTGACTCAAACAGTCAGCGCCTTTTTCTTTCAACGGAGTAACAACTAACCTCTGAGAATTGGGTTAGTTAAGCAGGTAGGACCGCCTTCACAAGCCATGCATAACGCATCGCCTTCAAATACGCTGACCTTAACACCATGCTCTTCCATCACCTGTTTGGTTTTCGGGAAGCCATCGATCATGATGCAGTGATCAGGAGAAGTTGGCAGAACGTTTAAATTGAGACCAAAAGATGCTTTAAATTCATCAGCAGGCGCAACCACCATTTCGATCCCGCACTCTTTCAGCAAAGTCCACAGGCGAGCTGGGATCAGAGGAGGATGAACCAGGTACTTAGTTTCAGTTAACGGCGAAATGACCGACATCAGGTGCAAACAGGCATCTTCCCCCGTCCAGTAAGGCATATCAAAGCCGAGAACATCGATACCGTGCGGATTAAGGATCTGGTTCAGTTGCTCAACACCTTGTGCATTCGAGCGGAAGCCAATTCCCACCAACAAAGTATTTTCATTCAGCCAGATGGTGTCACCGCCTTCGATCATGGCATCGCCAGTTAACTCACCCAAAATTGGGATACCGGCCTTTTCATAAGCTTCTCGGTGTAGCTGCGGTTCTGGTTGACGAAGCTTTTTACCCATGCGCAGAGGCACCGCACCTGCTTTAGTGATCAACGAGGCATCGCGAGTAAACATCGCATCAGAAAGGCCATCGCCTCCATCCTCAATCCAAACAATCTCAGCGCCAGTACTCTCAATCATGCCAGCAAACTCATCGTATTGTTTGATCGCTTTCTCAGCATCAAACAGATGATTGTAGTGCCACACATCACGATCTGCTTCTCTTAAGCTCTTACCCGGACGACGCATCAATACACGCGACATATTTTCAGCCATTAGCTGACAGCCATAATTTGCCATTTCGCCTTTCCTTGTTATCACTTTGTTAAATAAAGTTTGACATCAGTTTATACAGACATATAAATTTATACAACCGTATAGTTAAATTCTCAACTCTTGGTGATTTGAATGTCAGCGAATGGATTGCGATCAGACAAGCCAGTACTGCGAATCAAAGGACTGCATAAGTCTTTTGATAATGTCGAAGTACTAAAAGGCATTGATTTAGAAGCCAAAAAAGGCGAAGTCATTGCACTTATCGGCGGCAGTGGCTCTGGCAAATCCACCACTTTACGCTGTCTCAACCTGCTTGAAACGCCTCAAACGGTTGAGACGATGGATCTACTGGGAGAACAGGTGCTGTTTAAGTCGCTCAAGGATGGCGATCTCGAAGTCACCGACCAGAAACAGCTGCGCTGGATTAGAACCAAACTGGCAATGGTGTTTCAGAATTTCAATCTCTGGCCACATATGACGCTGGAAGAAAACATTATGGAAGCCCCCGTTCAGGTATTGGGTTATTCAAAGATGCAGGCCAGAGACAAGGCGCATCAACTACTGGAACGCGTCGGACTGATTGACAAGCGTAACAGCTACCCCGCTTTTCTCTCCGGTGGGCAACAACAAAGGGCTGCCATTGCTCGGGCGCTGGCGGTTGACCCTGAAGTACTGCTTTTTGATGAACCAACCTCCGCTCTGGATCCTGAACTAGTTGGTGAAGTGCTCTCTGTAATGACAGGACTGGCCGATGAAGGTCGAACCATGATTATCGTTACCCACGAAATGCAGTTTGCCGCCGATGTGGCCAACAGAGTGATCTTTCTCGATCAGGGAGCGATTGCAGAGCAAGGGACGCCTGAGCAGATCTTTAAATCGCCTCAGTCTGATCGCCTCAAACAGTTTATCCGCAATATTTATTAGTCATTTTCACGTTAGTCATACTCAAGGAAGGAAACAACATGAAACTAGCAAAACTCGTCGCACTCTCATGCACAGCATTAAGCTTAGCTATGGCACAGGCGCAGGCAGCCCCACTTAAAGTTGGTATCGGTACTGAGTCATACCCTCCTTTTGCAGTGCCTGATGCCAACGGTCAGTATTCAGGGTGGGAAATCGATATTGCCAATGAAATCTGTAAACAGGCTAAGTTGGAATGTGAAATTGTCGCGACCGCATGGGACGGTATTATTCCTTCACTGGTTGCAGGTAAGGTAGACATCATCGCTGCATCGCTATCTATTACTGACGAACGCAGTAAAGTTATTGATTTCTCGAACAAGTATTACCAGAGCGGTGCCAGTCTTGCGGTCGCTGCAGGCAGTGATATTACTCCAACGGCAGAGAGCTTAGCAGGCAAGAAAATCGGCGTGCAGTCGGGCTCTATTCACCAATCCTATGTGTTGAAACACTTTAAAGATGCAGAGATCAAAGAGTATCAGACTCAGGATGAAGCAAACCAAGACCTGTTCTCTGGCCGAATTGACGCCACATTAGCGGATGCAACGGTTCTCGGCGAGTTCCTCACTACCCGTGAAGGTGAGTTGTGCTGTTCCTCTGCTGGTCTGGTGAAAAACGATGAAGCGATCTTGGGTAAAGGCATTGGCTTTGGTCTGCGTAAAGGCAATGACGAGCTAAAAGCTAAATTGGATCAGGCGATTGTCGATATCCGTCAGAACGGTACCTACGACAAGATCACTAACAACTACTTTAACTTCAATATTTATGGTGAATAACCTCTGTTCACCGGAGAGCTAGATGGCAAATTATCGAGATATGAGTGCCTTAGAGCTACTCTCACTATCCCCTCCCGGCTGGGGGGGATATCTGCTAGACGGCCTGATGGTCTCGCTGCAAATAGCCGGACTCGGCTATTTGTGCGGCCTGGCAATCGGTTTTGTTGGCGCCAAAGCGAAACGCGGTAAAAACCTGTTTTGGATCGACATAGCTAAAATCTACACAACGGTCATTCGCTCTGTTCCCGAGCTGGTATTGATCTTACTGGTCTACTTCGCCCTGCCGGAGCTGATCAATCAGGGGTTACAACTGTTTGGCTTCGAACCATTTGAGATGAGTGGTTTCTGGGCCGGTGTGCTGGTGATTGCAATCGTTCAGGGTGCTTACGCAACCGAAGTCATCCGTGGTGCACTGAATAGTGTTCCACCCGGACACATTGAAGCCGCGCATAGCTTCGGCATGCATCCCTGGGTAGTTTTCTATCGCATCACCATTCCTGAAATGCTGCCCAATGCAATTCCCGGTCTTTCTAACCTGTGGCTTATTGCCACTAAAGATACCGCCCTGCTTGCAGTGGTTGGATTTACTGAACTGACTCTGGCAGCCAAACAGGCAGCAGGCGCGACTAAGGATTACTTTCTGTTTCTGGCCGCAGCTGGTGTGCTCTACCTTCTGGTCTCACTGGTTTCAAACCGATTGTTCAAATACCTGGAGCAACGTGTAAGCAAAGGAGTTAAGTATGCTTAACCGTACTCATGGTCACCGATATTTTCTTGCAGCAGGCGCTGGCGCATTTGTGCTGGCAGTCATTGTCGGGCTCGACTGGCAATGGATAAGTAAGTATTCAGGCGACATCACCACGGCTTTATGGAAAACCCTGCTACTGCTGATCAGCACAGTAATTTGCGGTTTTGCTCTTGGTGTTTTGCTTGGCTTAGCTCAGCTGTCTGAATCCAAACCTCTGGCTGGATTAGCAACAGGGTTCTGTACCATGATTCGTGGTACACCACTGCTGTTACAACTGTGGTTACTCTATTATGGCCTGGGGTCACTGTTTCCCTATATTCCAGGGATCAGACAAAGCTGGTTATGGCCTTACCTGATTGAAGTCTGGCCGTACGCCTTTATTGCGCTGACACTCTCTTTCGCCGGATATGAAGGTGAAGTAATGCGCGGAGCACTAAAAGGCGTCCCAAAAGGTGAGCTTGAAGCCGCACACTCAATGGGGATGTCACGCTGGTTGGTTCTGCGCAGAATCTGGTTACCACGAGCTATTCAGCGAGTTCTACCCACCCTCAATGGCGAGGTTATACTGCAACTTAAGGCAACTCCATTAGTGGCTACCATCTCCTTCGTCGATATCTTTGCCGTGTTCTCCCGAGTCAGGCAGGAAACCTATATCATTTATGAGCCCTTGATACTGCTGGCTGTTATCTACTTGATTATTGCTGGCTTAATTACTCTGGGCTTTTGGCTCCTTGAACGGCGCTATCCTACTTATTCATAACAAAAGTTTGTTATATTAAGGCCAACTTATAACTTCGCAATGGCGCGACACAGATAGAACTAAATCACCTTCTATGAACGAGAAACGCAGATTATCGCGACAAGAACAGTCCAATAACCGTAAAAATGAGTTGGTTGAAGCAACCTTACGCGTGATTGCAGCCCATGGTGTAAAGGCTGCGACTGTCCGTACTATCGCCGAAGAAGCGAGTGTCACTCAAGGTCTGATTCGCTATCATTTTCGCAGTAAAGACGAGCTGATCATTGCCGCTTATGAAAAGCATATGACCGACCTAATCTCAGCCGCCTCTCATGGAGCTTCGCAAGGAGATTACTCGTGTGCAAAGCGCCGTTTAGCGATGTTTGTTCGTGCTTCGGTCATGCCTCCGGTTATTGATGCTCAAGTGATTGCTATCTGGGCAGGTTTCTTTCAAATGCTGTTCCACAGTGATTCAATGCGTGAAAGCCATAAAAAGACTTATCACCTGCTGCGAAACCACATTAAATCTCTGATTGCCGATGTATTTGAGCAAGAAGGCAGAGATGTATCTGAAGCAGAACTGCGCCAGTTAAGCATCGCCTGCAATGGGGTTCTTGATGGTTTGTGGATCGAAGGTGGCATTATCCCCGATGAGTTCGACGACAACGAGTTAGTCGATACGGTAATTCGCGCATTTAGCGGTATGATTCAGGTCGATTTAGCACCCTATGTGCAAGGGCTAGATGACTAAATCTGCATAGTCAGGCGACTGAATTTAACAGGCCAACTCGTTTGAGTTGGCCTTATCGTTTCTAGATGCTGCTAACGCACAACAAATACTGAGCAGGGAGCGTGGCGAACCACCTTAGCAGCATTCGAACCGAGCAGATATGAGCGGAATTTAGGCTTAGCTGATGCCATAACTATCGCATCCACACTGGACTGCTTAGCCTGAACCACGACTTCGTCAAACACCACGCCATTTCGCACAATACTACTTCCTCGATGCTGCTTTGGCACAAACTGTTCAAGCATGGTCTGTACGGTGTCGAAAGCATTCTGGTGCTGGGACGAAAACACCTTGCCACCAACGGTTGGAACCATACTGTGATGGATACGCGCGTCATCAACATAAAGCATGTCGATCACCCCTTCACTATCGATCAGTTTCAGTGCCATCTCGACCTCTTTTTTCACTACTTCAGGGTAAGCAAGGTCAACAGGCATCAAGATATGTTTCAGGCTCATACTAGTTTACTCCCATCACTTTGTTAGGCAGCCACATCACGACTTCCGGGAACAACATACAGGTAATCAACACGCACAATTTCAGCAGGATAAATGGCAGAATCGAGCGATAGATATCCATCATATTGACCCCTGGCGGAGCGATACCTTTGAGGTAGAACAGCGCAAAGCCGTATGGGGGGGTCTGTACCGCAATTTCGATATTAAGAATCATCAGAATACCGAACCAGATGGGGTCATAGCCCAGCGAGACCACAATTGGGGTGAACAAAGGCGCACACATCAGGACAATGATGAGCTCATCGATAATAAAGCCGAGCAACAACATGATGACCTGCAGCAGGATGATGACACCTAATGGCGGTAAGCCAAGATCCTGAGTCAGCTGGGCAACCATATTCTGCACCCCACTCAACATGTGGAAGTTACTGAATATCGAGGCACCAAGAATGATCCACATCGAAACACTGACCAACATAGCGGTTTCGAAACCGGACGATTTAAACATCTCAAAGCGAAAACGCTTAAACACTACTGCCAGTAAAATCGCACCGACAACCCCGATTGCACCGGATTCAGTTGGTGTGGCAATACCGGTAATAATACTACCCAGCACCGCAACAATCAGCAGTAACGAGAACAGCCCGTCACGAGCGGTACGTACCTTCTCTTTGCCTGTCATGGTGCTTTCACTACCCGTGCCCAGCGGCGCTTTTTTCGGATTGAGTTTACAGCTGATAATGACATAAGCGATCAACAGGGTGATGGAAATCAACGCTGGAATAATCGCTGCAAGGAACATACGTCCGACTGAGTTTTGCGTGGTCGCTGCGTACATGATCATTGGAATGCTTGGTGGAATAAGAATGCCCAGACCGCCACCAGCCATGATTACCCCCAGAGCGAGTCGCTTATCGTAGCCACGCTCCAGCATAGGTTTCAGAGCAATACTTCCCGAGGTCATGATGCCCGCACCGATAATACCAACCATGGCACCAATCATCGAACAAACGCCAATCACGCTAATAGCCAAAGAGCCACGAACCCGACCAATCACCATCTGACTGGCATTAAACATCGCATCACCGATACCAGAGCGGGTCAGCAGTTGTCCCATATAGATATACAAAGGGATCGCCAACAGAATAAAACTGAAGAAGTTGCTCTCGATGGTGGTTGGGATAAGGTTAAAAATTCCCTCTCCCCATGTCATGTATCCCATCCCCATGGCAATACCACCAAGCGCCAGACCGACAGGAGCCCCCAGAGCAAAACTAAATAAAATACAGCCGATAAGCAGCAGCGTTAATACTTCAATACTCATACATCACCTGCTTGTTCAACGAGTTCCTGTTGCGTTTGATTAATTTCTGCAGGCTGCTCAATCAAGGCTTTGCCTGTCACTATGTAATAGAGGTCCTGCACCAAGTCACTGCTAAACTGGAGAATAAAAGATCCACAGGCAACCACCATCATTACCCAGAAGTGCGCCATACTCGGAGCCCATTCAGATTGACGTCGGTAGTTAAATTCAATCGCTTCTTCAAACTTGCCAAAAGCCATCATCAAAATAACCGCGAGGAAGAAGATCGCCAGCGAGTAAGAGAGCAAATTAAAACAGGCGCGCAGACGCATTGAGACAGAAAGGTAGAGCACATCAACGTTGATATGCGCTTTATTCTGCTGGGCAAGGGCACCACCTAAGGCGGCGATATAACCAAATAAGAATAGAGAAACGTCATACGCCCAGATAGTCGGAGTACCCAGCACATAACGAGAGAAAACTTCAAAAGCAACGGTAAGGGCTAAAATCGGCATCAGAAAAGAAGCCGACACTCCAATCCCACGCACTAGTCGATTTACGTTCAGGCAATAAAATGACAATAACTTGCTCAACATATACATCATCCCTAGAACAAAAATGGAAAAAGGGGGCAAGCCCCCTTATTGGCAATCTCACCAGCGATTCGACGTCTACCCTAAGACTTTAAGCTAGTGAAACTGCCAGTTTTTAATTAGTTATTTTGTACAATCTTGATTAAGCGCTGGCTGTACTTATCTGAGTTCGCGTACTCGCCCCACAATGAACCCGCAGCTTCATTCCACTTAGCTACATCTTCTTTGCTTGGCTCTGGGCTCCATTTCATGCCTTTCGCTTCCATATCAGCGATAGCCTGAGATTCCCATAGACGTGACTTGGTCATTTGCTCACGAGCGTGAACCGCGCTTGCTGCACGAACAATCGCCTGCAGGTCTTGAGGCAGTTTGTTCCAGGCACTCTTGTTGACTACGATTGGTAGCGCCTGAGCACCTGCGATTGGCAAACGGTACATGTATTTAGCAACTTCAACGTGGTTACCATCACGGTGGTCAATCAGGTTACTACCAATTGAACCGTCGATTACGCCTGTTGCCAGACTGGTGTAGATTTCGCTCCAGGACAGAGAAGCTGGCGACGCGCCCAGATTACGCAGGAACTTGCCGTAGGCACCTGGAGCACGGATTTTCAGACCTTTAAACTCTTCAATTGAATTAATCGGGTTCTTAGTCAGAACATAAACCGGTAGCTGGATATATGGTTCTAGCCAGACAAGGTTTTGTTGGTCGTAAGCTTCTTCTAACACTTCACCCCAGCCACGTTCATGGAACAGAGCACTCAACTCGCCAACATCGTCAGTCATCCCCGGCAGACCAACTTCTACAACACCAGCAGGAAATTCACCAGCATGCATTGGCTGGAAAGGTGCGCCCATTGTCATCAGGCCAGATTTAACCGAACCCAGCACACCCGTTTGCCCCACACCTTCACCGGCATACATCACCTGAACAGAAATACGGCCATTTGACATGGTTTCGATGTTTTCAGCGAAGCTCTTGTAAACTTCACCATAAGCGGTGCCACGTGAATACAGGTTCACAAAACGCCAGTTATGCTCTGCAGCGAAAGCTTCAGAAACGGTAAATAAGGTACTTGAAAGTGCAAGAGCGTAGCCTGCAACTTTTTTGGTGATGCTTCCATTGCGCAGCTTGCTTAATGTTTTAAACATGAATTATCTCCTTGTTATAATCCTGCTGAGATGGCCAGTGCAGCCAACCACAGATGTGGCGTAACGTTTAACTTCCTCGTTGTCACCTTGTGACTGATAATTACAATTTATTTACATTTGTTAAATTCAGATTTATCCACGTAAAGTTTTATTCCCTTCAACCTTTCCATTTCCGCCAGGGTTGCCGCTTACTAAAGGCAAAAAAAAAGCAGCACACTAGTGCTGCAAAAACTATCTAAACGGATAACAAATAATAGGTTAGGGAACCTATGTCTGAGAGGCTCAATACTTATGCGCGTTCGTCAATTGCGGTACATAAGTATTTCACTTCAAGGTAGTCGTCGATTCCGTATTTGGAACCCTCACGGCCACAACCAGACTCTTTAACGCCACCAAATGGAGCCACCTCGGTCGAGATAATGCCTTCATTGATGCCAACAATTCCGTACTCGAGTTCTTCACTGACGCGCCATACCCGGCTGTTGTCTCGGGTATAGAAATAAGCCGCCAGTCCATACGGGGTGGCATTGGCGCGCTCAATCACATCTGCCTCATTGTTAAAACGGAACACGGTCGAAACCGGACCAAACAACTCCTGATGGGCAATATCCATCTGCTCAGTCACGTCAGTCAGTATGGTTGGCTGATAGAATTGACAACCCACATCTGAGACCGCTCCGCCTAACGCTAATTTAGCCCCCTGCTCGATCGCCTCTTCCACCAGACCTGACACTTTTTCGACAGCTTTGTGGTTGATCAGCGGACCAATATCCGTGCCATCTACCAGACCATCGCCAATCTTAAGTCCAGTCACCACTTCACAATAGCGAGCCATAAACTGATCATAGATATCGTCATGAACATAAAGTCGATTGGTGCATACACAGGTCTGCCCTGCGTTACGATATTTAGACAGCACTGCTCCTTGTACTGCTTTCTCGATATCGGCATCTTCAAAGACAATAAACGGCGCATTACCGCCAAGCTCCATTGAGACTTTTTTGACCGTATCAGCAGCCTGGCGAAGGATCAGTTTGCCGACCGGAGTTGAGCCGGTAAAAGAGACTTTACGAACCAGAGGGTGCTGGCACAGAACTTCACCGACTTCCGCCGGACGTGCAGTGGTGACAACATTGACCACGCCTTTAGGGATACCCGCCTGCTCAGCTAAAGCAGCCATCGCCAAGGCACATAGCGGCGTATCCTCACCAGGCTTAATCACGACCGTACAGCCCGCAGCAAGTGCAGGCCCGACTTTGCGAGTGATCATCGCGACCGGAAAGTTCCACGGTGTTATCGCGCTCACCACTCCGACTGGTTGCTTTAGAGTCATATAACGATTATGCCCATTGGCAGCAGGAATAATGTCACCATATGTACGTTTAGCTTCTTCCGCGAACCACTCCAGAAACGATGCTCCATAGAGCACTTCACCGTAGGCTTCTTTATAAGGCTTACCTTGTTCACTAGTTAATAAGGTTGCTAAAGACTCGGCGTTTTCGACCATCAAATCGAACCATTTTTTCAGTAGGCTTGCGCGCTGCTTTGCACTGGTTTTGCGCCAACTTTTAAACGCTTCATGAGCAGCGATAACCGCAGTTTCCGCTTCCTGTTTGCCCATGTCCGGTACGCTGGTTATGGTTTCACCATTGGCAGGGTTAACAATGTTCACCACGCTACCATTACTCGCTTCTACCCACTCTCCATTGATGTATCCTTGGGAGAAGACCAAATCTAAATCTTTCATCACTCAGTTCCCTACTGTTAGAAGTATTAGCAACTTCAAAGAATCGTGACAGAAAATCACGCATAATCGTCTAATCGCATAACAAAATAATAACAACGTAGGAGAGGCGATAAATATTCTCCTATAAACATAAAGTTTTATGAGCCTAAAACAATGACGAAAACACCCTCACCTGTTGGTCAAATAGGTGACTATGAAATCAAACAACTGAAGATCTTTAAGGTCGTCGCCGATTGTGGCGGTTTCTCTGCTGCCGAAACCGAACTCAATATCAGTCGTTCAACCATCAGTATTCATATCTCCAACCTCGAATCACGCCTCAATCTGACGCTATGCCGCCGAGGCAGAGCTGGGTTCGCCCTGACGGAAGAAGGTATCGTGGTTTATGAAGCGACGGTAAAACTGCTGGGGGAGCTGGAAGATTTTCGTAACACCATCAACCACCTGGATATTCAGCTATCAGGTAACCTTACCGTGCTGTTTAGCGACAACATCAGCCTCGATCAGCGGGCTGGAATACCCGATGTTATCCGCCAGTTTTCAAAACTGGCGCAAGAGGTTTACCTTACGGCAGATGTTGCTCGCATGAGTGAAATTGAACGTATGGTGATGCAGGAAGAGGCCGATATTGGTTTCATCCCTTTTCACCGTGAGCTTGAAGGGTTGGAGTACCAGCACATTTATACCGATGTCTGTTACCTCTATGCCAGTAACAAGAATCCATTAGCCAAGTTGAATGATGATGAGCTGACCGATGAGATCATTGATGGCTTTCCGGTTGCCTATGCAGGAATGAAAACTCAGGAACGCATTAACGGTCATCTCGCTAATATGAATCTCAAAGCAACCGCCTATAACTATGAATCGCGTATGGCACTGCTGCTCTCTTCACGCTTTATTGGCTACCTGCCAGAACTGTACGCGAAGCCCTATGTCGAACGAGGTGAGCTGGTCGCTATAGCCCCAGAAAGGCGCAGTTTTCAATTGGAAATCATGGCGATAACCAAGAAAACCAATGCCCTCAATAAAGTGCGTTCGCTGTTTATCAATATCATGCGCGATCATTATCGTAGCCAGGGCAGATAAAACTCAGCCCAGTGCTGTGAAACACTGGGCTGATATTCGCACCAAACAACATTAATTAAGCGACTTGAGCAACCTCGCTGCGCTTAACCTCTTGCTTTTGCTCTATCTTGTCACAGATATAGCCACCGATTGGGATGGCAGACGTTGCCGCAGGTGAAGGGGCATTGCATACGTGCAAGCTGCGTTTGCTCTCCGCAAACAAGAAATCATGCACTAAGGTACCATCTTTCAGTACCGCCTGAGCGCGAATCCCTGCCGGATAGGGTTCGAGATCTTCGACTTTAATCTGTGGGCAATACTTGTTGACCAGTTTTAGGTAACCGGCTTTCCACCACGAGTTTTTGGTCTCAATCAAACCGGTTTTAAGGTGTTTAGCCGACACTTTCCAGAAACCGGGGAAACTCAACATATCCAGCACATCACGCAGACTAAAGTTGATTTTGCCGTAACCTTCACGCTTCCACCCTTGCACCGCATTAGGACCAACCGTTACTGAACCATCGATCATTCGCGTCAGGTGCACACCAAGAAAGGGCAAATCAGGATCGGGAATCGGGTAGATAAGATGATTGACAATATTGTTGTACTTTTTCGGTAAACGATAATACTCACCGCGATAAGGCACTATCTGAAAATCCGTTTCAATGCCCATCATTTTGGTCATTCTGTCGGCCATCAGACCCGAACATACCACTAAGAATTTACCATCGTAGGAGACAACCTGATCTTTTTTCTGCGCCGAAACCACCACACATTGCGGCGACTCATACAGCCCGGTCACCTCTGTGCCTAACGCGACTTCACCACCCGCTTCGACAAACACCTGGGCCATTTTCTCCGTTACCTGACGGTAGCTAACAATACTGGTGGTTGAAACAGCAATAGCGCCTAAACCAACAATATTTGGCTCACGGACTTTCAGCTCCTCCTGATCAATCAGTTCCACATCCAGACCGTTTTTTTGACAACGCTGATACAGTGCATGCATACGTTCGACTTCAAGAGGACTGGTTGCCACTAATAATTTGCCGCAGTTCTCTACCGGGATATCGTGCTCAGCGCAGAAGTTAGTAGTCGCAGCTACTCCTGCTTTACAGAATTCTGCCTTAAGGCTACCTGGCGCGTAGTAGACGCCAGCATGTATAACACCGCTGTTGTGTCCGGTTTGGTGACATGAAAAGCCCTGCTCTTTTTCAAGCAGTAAAATCGACTTGTCAGGGTTGCGCAGTTGCAATTGCCATGCGGTTGAAACGCCAACAATCCCGCCACCAACGACGATGTAGTCGTATACTTTTTCCACGCTCGTACTCCTTCACTCACTCTGTTTTAATTATAGCGAAACGCCCTTCCCCGTTCACTGAATGAATGGACAAAGGCGTTTGACTATAAGCCCCCGAACACGGGGACATTAGTTAGCGAGTAAAATGACCGCGCTGACGAAGTAGCTCACGTTTCAAACCTTCGTGGGCGACGAACTTATCACGACCATGTAGCCAGCAGTGGTTCTGAACGACAAGCATTGAGCCAACGTTAACACGAACATTGAAACAGTTAGTGTCGCTTTCCAATGATTCACTCATCTGATGCAGGTAAAGCCCTTGCTGCATGTTCTGTGGCTGAGCAAACTGGTCAATAAACAGCATGTGTGGTTTACCGTTCTTGTCCTCTTCAAAGAACACAGGGTGATTAATGGTGTAACCGACATTTTTACTTGGTGGAGCACCCCAAACGATATCTTGCTTAGCCATTGGATGGTGGTAAAAACGCTCAAGATCCTGCCAGTCATCAACGTGTAGTAGCAATGAATCGCCCATTTGCATGTTCTTTTCGTCCATCTTCATCATCAGAACGAAATCGGTACGTTCATTGACGTAAGTGCCGTCGTTGTGCAGTTCCATGCGGCGGTGTGCCTGACGCAGGTAGCTGTCGCTGTTGTCATCATTTTTGACCGTGAAACGAGCGTAGTATTTGCCATACATAGCATCGAAGTTAGGAATACCGATCAGGTGAGAAATCGCCGTTGAAAGAATAACAAAAAACTCGCGCTGCTCTTCGCTATCGGAGAAGCTTGCTTTCGCTTCTTCTGAAGGTTCAAGTAAGAAAGCGCCTGTTTCACGATCTTCCATGGTCTCAACTAAGAATTTACCTAGCTGGTAATCACACGCTTTGTCGAGTGCGTCTGCAACTGCGAAACGCAAAAATGCTTTATATTCCAAAGACTGTAGGTTGTATTCTTGAATCAAATCAGCAAATTTATCTAACGTCTCTTTGGCTAGAGTTACCACCTGAAGACGCGGGCTCTCTGGGTGTAGGGAGATAGTAAAGCCGCAGCGTTCCTCGACATTCTGGTTGAAAACCTTAGCGATATTCATTGTTTCACATCCTTTTTTTTGGCTGAGCAGTCAGACTGCTTTTCACGTCATATTGTTGTTTTTAGCTAAGCGAATGGGCCCGACGCTTGAGTTAACAAAACTATAACTACAGCAGGAACATATTAACAATATATGGTAGATATAGTTTCCATATACAAAATAGATGGCGAATTCAGGAGTAACCGCAATGGACTTAAAGCGCCTGCACTATTTCCACCAGCTTGCTCAGACTGGCAACTTCACTAAAGCGGCTGATCAACTGGGGATTGCTCAGTCAGCACTGAGTACCAGTATTAAAAAACTCGAACATCAGCTCGGGCTAAAACTGATTAACCGCGCCGAACGGCAGATGAGCCTCACCACCGAAGGTCAGGTTCTGTTGCGTCATGCAAAAATCATTTTGGAAGATGTCGAGCAAGCAGAAAAAGAGATGCAGGAGCTGAAAGGGCTCACCAGTGGCGTGATCAATTTTGGCGTCTCCGCGATGCTTGCCTCCTACTATCTGCCTGACGCCCTTGAGCAGTTCAAGAAAGTCTACCCGGGGATACAGATTAATATTCACGAAGCTGGCACTGCGACCCTTGGTCAGATGCTGGTTAATGGGGAGCTGGATCTGGCTTTAATCCGCGGTGACCGTCAACATGAACAGATTCGCCAGAGCGTGCTGGCACAAGATCAGATTGCGGCTTGTGTTCCTGCTCAACACCCCTTTGCCAACAGAGAAAGCATCACCATGGAAGAGTTTTGTCAGCAGCCACTGGTGTTGTTTAAGAACGGTTACTTTCTGCGTGAAACCGTCAACAGCTATTGCCACAACAACAAAATTCAGCCTGATATTCATTTCGAAACCAATCTGCCTGAACTGCTTAAATCCATGGTTAGGCGCAATATCGGAATCGGGACCTGTCTTCCCGTGCTAGTTAGAGATGATGATGAGCTGAGAGCTATTCCCTTCGACCCGCCAATCCCTTTGCAACTGGGTATCGGCTGGAAGTCGAGTCACTACCTATCCACTGCAGCCAAAGCTTTTGTCAGCTTTCTGACTGACACTTTGAGTGAGGGGAGCAAGAGCTGATCGGTTTACATCGCCTCAATAGTTTGATGGCGATAAACCTTTATATTTATCCGTAATGATTTTACTCAACCAGAGCCATCGATAACATCTCGGCAACATTAACCAACGCAGAGCTTGTCGAACATGGAAACAAACAACCGTTACGATGCCTTCTGGATGCCCTTTACCGCGAACCGAGATTTCAAAGCGAACCCGCGCATCATCAATCGTGCCGAGGGCATGTACTGTTATTCGGATCAGAACACTCAGCTTCTTGATGCTACCGCTGGCCTTTGGTGTGTCAACGCTGGCCACGGTCGTAAAGAGATCGGTGAAGCAATGGCGAAACAAGTCGCAGAACTCGACTACAGTTCCCCATTCAACTTTGGTCACGACATTGGTTTTGAATTCGCTCAACGCCTGGTGAAATACACTCCACCGGGTATCGATAAAGTGTTCTTCACCAATTCAGGCTCAGAAGCAGTCGAAACCGCACTTAAGATTGCCCTCGCCTATCAACAAGCCAAAGGCAACACAGGTAAATTCAAGCTGATTGGCCGAGAGCTGGGCTATCACGGGGTTAACTTTGGCGGCATTTCTGTCGGCGGCCTTACTCCGAACCGTAAAGGGTTTGGTCCTCTGCTACAAACTGACCACCTTGAGCACACTCTGGATATTGAGCGTAATGCATTTAGCCGCGGCTTGCCTGAACATGGCGTAGAAAAAGCTCAGCAGCTAGAAAGACTGATTCAGCTTCACGGTGCTGACAGTGTTGCTGCTGTCATTGTTGAGCCAATCGCTGGAGCGGGCGGTGTCATTCTGCCACCAAAAGGTTATCTGCGTCAGCTACGTGAAATTTGTGACCGTCACGATGTGGTTTTGATCTTTGATGAAGTCATCACGGGCTGGGGTCGTCTGGGCTCAGCATTTGCTGCTGAAGAGTTTGATGTGGTGCCTGATTTGATTACATCAGCAAAAGGGATCAGCAGCGGTGTTGTACCACTCGGTGCGGTGTTCGCTAAAAATGAGATCTACCAGACCGTTGTCAATCAAGCTCCGGAAGGCAGTGTCGAATTCTTCCATGGCTATACCTACTCAGGTCACCCGGTCGCATGTGCTGCGGGTCTAGCAACACTAGATATCTATGAACGTGAAGGGCTACTTAATCGTGCCAGCGGAGAAATCGGTCAATACTTCGAACAGGGACTGCACTCGCTGAAAGATATTGATTCAATCATTGATATCCGCAACTACGGTCTGATCGGTGCTGTGCAGTTTGCTGAAGAATCTCACGGTAAACCCATTGGCTTTGATATTCTCAAACGTTGTTACGACAAGGGCGTTATGGTTCGTAGCATGGGCAATACTATTGCACTATCGCCACCACTCATTATTGAAAAGCACCACATTGACCTCATCGTCGATACTCTGGGTCAGGTGGCTAAAGAGCTGACTCACTCATAACTCTCCGATGCGCAGCAGACATTTCTTGCCTTTTTGCTGCGCTTTTTTTCACTCTCCAGCCAACCAACCTATGGCTAATTCAATCGCCAGCTATTACTTCCCACGACCCAATCAATTACACATCAAAACATTAGACAACCAACCAATCCAAATAACAAAAACCCGCTCATTTTTGTGATATTTGCACAAAACGACATAAAAATGTATATTCTCGTCACAAAATTTATTTCGAACTCAAAACAATTTGGGAGCAGTTTTAGTGCTTTCCTTCTAAAAAAGTAAGCACACTATTAAAACTTTTACTTGTTATTTATGGACAATGCAGCAAAAAAATACAGTATCGACACCACTGATTATCAGGTCGGTCAGGACAACGTACAAAAGTGGGGATTCGATATCCACAACCCAGTATTCGGCATCAGTGCAGGTCTGGTAATCTTATGCCTTCTTTCACTTCTTATTGTCGATCCGGCTACCGCTCGTGATGCACTAAACGGACTAAGAAACAGCATCATTGCTGACTTTGACCTGTTCTTTATGTGGTCAACGAACTTCTTTATTGTCTTTGCCATCGCGCTACTGCTATCGCCACTTGGAAAAATCCGTATTGGTGGTAAAGAAGCCCGCGCAGAACACTCAACACTATCCTGGTTGTCGATGCTATTTGCGGCAGGGATGGGAATAGGTCTGCTGTTCTGGAGTGTGGCAGAGCCAACCGCCTACTTCACTGACTGGTGGGGTATGCCTCTTAACGCTGAACCGTATAGCGAAGAAGCAAAATCTCTGGCAATGGGCGCAACCATGTTCCACTGGGGAATTCACGGCTGGGCTATCTACGCTATTGTCGCCTTGTCGTTGGCTTTCTTTGCTTTCAACAAAGGCCTGCCTCTGTCACTTCGCTCTGCCTTCTACCCACTTTTTGGTGATCGTGCCTGGGGCTGGCTAGGTCATGTCATCGACATTCTTGCTGTGCTTGCAACTCTGTTTGGTTTAGCAACCTCTCTTGGTCTAGGGGCTCAGCAGGCGACCAGTGGTATCAACCATGTATTCGGTCTTGAAGGTGGGATTGGCACCCAGATGATCGTTATCGCTTTTGTTACCTTCATTGCGGTGCTATCGGTTATTCGTGGTATTGATGGTGGCGTTAAGCTGCTGAGTAACATCAACATGGTGATCGCATTTGCTTTACTGGCATTCGTTATTTTCATCACTTTTGATGTTGCCATCGCCTCTATCTGGGATAGCACCATTGCTTACGCGCAAAACATTTTCACTCTGAGTAATCCTCATGGTCGTGAAGATAGCGCATGGATGCACGGCTGGACTGTTTTCTACTGGGCATGGTGGGTTTCATGGTCTCCATTCGTCGGCATGTTTATCGCCCGAGTATCGAAAGGACGTACCGTTCGCGAATTTATCTTCGCAGTCATTGTTATTCCAACCGCTGTTACATTGGTCTGGATGTCTGTCTTCGGTGGTATCGCTCTTGATCAAGTGGTAAATAAAGTTGGCGAACTGGGTGCTAACGGCCTGACAGATATCTCACTGACACTGTTCCACGTTTATGATGCCCTGCCGTACAGCTCAGTAATTTCTGTACTGTCTATTGTGCTAATTCTGGTGTTCTTTATTACTTCATCAGACTCCGGTTCTCTGGTTATCGATAGCATCACAGCGGGTGGTAAGATCGATGCACCAGTGCCACAACGTATCTTCTGGGCATGTATCGAAGGTTCAATTGCAGCAGTTATGCTGTGGATTGGTGGTAAAGAAGCGCTGCAAGCTTTGCAGTCAGGTGTTGTCGCAACAGGCCTGCCGTTTACATTGGTACTTCTGGTGATGTGTATCAGTCTGATTAAGGGCTTGAGATCTGAACTTCCTCTCTATCAGTCAGACCTTCGACCTGCATCGGCATAAAAAAGCTATAAGCAGCTAAAAACAGATTGGGCGCTAATGTTAGCGCCCTTTTTTCGTCTGTCCGTCCAGTGTTCTATTACATCGCAATCTATACTAGCTGTAAGATTCAGCGGGAGTTTAGGTTAATGAATGGACGACTCATCAATATAATCGCACTCGATCATATTGTCCTGCGCACCAGTCAACTGGCTGAGATGGTGCACTTTTATCAGGATATCCTTGGCTGTTCGATTGAGCGGCAAAAGCCTGATATTGGTCTGACTCAACTAAGAGCTGGTAGTGCATTAATCGATATAGTGACGGTCGACAGTGAATTAGGAAAACTGGGGGGCAAAGCGCCTCAACAGAATGGAAGAAATGTCGATCACTTCTGCCTACAGGTAAGCGCCTTTGATGAGCAGCAGTTGATTGACTATTTAAAGCAACATCAGTTAAAGCTCTCTGACTTTGCGCCGCGTTATGGTGCACAAGGGTATGGGCGCTCAGTCTATGTTGATGATCCGGAGGGCAACGTGGTCGAGCTAAAACCCTATAAAGAGAACTGGGCGGAGCAAAAACAATCCGATGCGGATAGTTAGAGCCTCATCAACTTACTACTCAAAACCTAAGCGTATAGTGATTCATCGGTTAAAAAGTGTATGGATAGCGCATGTTAGATCACCCTCAATTCACTCAGCTTAGAAAGAACCTTCATCAACATCCTGAGTTATCACATCAAGAGCAACAAACCGCTCAACGCATCCTCGAAGTATTTGAGAAATTCGCCGCCGATGAAGTGCATACGCAGCTTGGCGGTCACGGTGTGGCATTCGTATTTAATGGTAAACAGCCAGGGCCATCGACATTAATCCGTTGTGAGTTAGACGCCCTGCCTATTCAGGAGCAGAACACTTTTGCTCATCGCTCAGTAACTGATGGCGTCTCCCATAAATGTGGTCATGATGGTCATATGGCGATCATCACCGCACTAGGTGCAACATTAGCAACACGTAGACCTGTGTCAGGAAGAGTAATTCTCTGTTTTCAGCCAGCCGAGGAGACCGGAGCTGGAGCAATAGATATGGTTAATGATGCCAAGTTCAATGCTTTGAAACCCGACTACGCCTTTGCCCTGCACAATTATCCAGGATTAAAGCTGGGATCGGTAGCAGTACGAGCGGGAACGTTCAATTGTGCCTCACGCGGCATCATCATCAAGCTCAAGGGGAAAACATCTCATGCTGCCCACCCTGAAGATGGTGTCAGCCCCGCTACCGCTATGTGTCAGATTATCGAGCAGCTTAATCAGCTTCCTCAACAGCTTGCCGCTCAGGGGGTTAAAGATAAACTTTGGGTTACCGTCATTCACGCCAGACTCGGTGAGGTTGCTTTTGGTACTGCACCGGGGGAAGCGGTTGTTATGGCGACGCTACGTAGTGAAACAAATCAGGCTATGGATACCTTAGTCGAGATGACACAAGCCTTTTCTCGCCATTACGCCGAGCAAGCGGGGCTGGAGATCGAATTCAGTTTTGCTGATGTTTTTCAGGCCAGTGTTAACTCTCAGGAAGGGTGCGACCGGGTTGTAGAAGCTTGCCGTAATACTTCTACGGAATTTACTCTGATGGAAGAACCAATGCGCTGGTCAGAAGATTTTGGTCAGTTCACAGCAGTCGCCAGGCAAGGGGCGATGTTTGCCTTAGGTGCCGGCGTTGATACACCACAACTGCACAATCCAGACTATGACTTTGCCGATCAACTCATTCCAATTGGTCATGATCTGTTTCTCGACCTTATCAAACAGATTAATCACCTTGAGTAATCTGGTGCGCTAAACGATTGAAACTTGGGCTGATATAGAAAAACATTATCAATCGATACAATTAAGCAGCAATTAAACGTCGAAACTTTGTGAAACATAGTTAAAATAGCCGGCTCAGATTTTCTATCCATAGCGCTCCTTTGAGGAAGAAACATTGAAAACGCAGCACCTTTCAGCAAGCGACAAGCAAGATATTGAACTCGCTAAACAGATTTTAGCCAGTGGTGAACTCGTCGCTATTCCAACCGAAACAGTTTACGGACTGGCGGCAGACGCATCGAATCCGGAAGCAGTGAAGAAGATCTTCGCAGCGAAAGGTCGACCAGCTAACCACCCGTTAATTGTTCATATTGGTAATGTTGAGCAACTGTCTGACTGGGCGCGTGATATTCCTCAGCAAGCGTATACTATCGCTGACGCTTTTTGGCCGGGTCCTGTGACACTGCTGCTAAACAAAGCACCTCAAGCAACTCCAGTGGTTACAGGTGGCTTAGATACGATCGGTATTCGCATGCCTGCTCATGACGTCTTCAGTACATTATTGAAGTCTTCTGGAATGGCTGTTGCTGCACCGTCAGCAAACCCATACAAGAAGCTGAGCCCGACTTCAGCTGAACATGTACTCAACTCACTGGGCGGTAAGATTTCCGCAGTTCTGGATGGTGGCGACTGTGCTCATGGTCTTGAATCGACCATTATCGATCTGACCGAGAAGCCATTTCGTATTCTGCGTACGGGTCCTGTTACTGCGGCTCAGCTTTCTCAAGTGCTTGGCGAAGAAGTCCTGTCCCCAAAAGCACACACTGTTGCGGTGCCGGGCAATGTCACCAGTCACTACCAGCCAAACACTAAGGTTCGTCTGGTTACGCTGGAAGAGATAGAAAATGCCACAGGTGATAACATTGCCTGCTTACACTACTCCCCTGTTGAGCTAAAGACAGGCTTCAAATCGAAGCAGATGCCTACAGATGTTGCTCAATACTCTCACGATCTTTACCGCGCTCTGGATGACGCAGATAAGTGGGGTTGCGATGAAATCTGGGTAGAGAGACCACCGGTAAGCGAAGCGTGGTTTGCGGTCCATGACCGTCTTAACCGAGCTCAGTCAAAACTGTAGTTATTGACTGTTAAGTTTCTAAAATGCCCCATTCCAGTGGGGCTTTTTGTATCTAACTCCCCCTTAGCTATTCACAACAATCACTCTATTTACTTGAGCCTTTGGTTAATTAATCATAATTAAAGTGACAACGGATCAATCACAGGCAAAAGATGTTGCAATTTCGTTAAATAGAATTAAAACTCTAATTCAGCAACTAAAACTGATCAGCTAAGTACTTGATCGTTTGATAGAAGGAGTGTGTTTTGCTTAGTATTCTTCGCCTGATAATGGCTGCTATTTTTGTGGTCTTTACCACCCTGTTCGCCTTTGTTTACTGCTTGTTTAGTCCACGTAACCCAAAGCACGTTTATTTCTTCTGTCGCTGGTTTAATCAACTACACAAGATACTTGGTCTGACTCTGATTCAACGTGGCCTGGAGCGAGCTCCAACACCGGCTAACAGTGTCTATATTTCCAACCACCAAAGTGTCTATGACTTTGTTACCTCTCCGGGCATGCTGAGACCGAGAACCGTCTCTTTAGGAAAGCGAGAATTGCTCTGGGTACCCTTCTTTGGCCAACTGTACTGGATTACCGGCAATATTCTGATCAATCGTGAAGATAAATCGAAAGCGCGCGACACCATTAAACAAGTAGCGCAAGCAATCCACCAGCGCGATCTCTCAGTCTGGGCTTATCCGGAAGGCACCCGCAGTAAGGGCCGTGGCCTGCTACCGTTTAAGACTGGCGCGTTTCGGATGGCAATTGAGGCTGGCGTACCTATTACTCCAATGGTGGTGAGTAACACGCATAATAAAATCAATCTCAATCGAAGCAATAATGGCATTGTGATTACGGAAATGCTCGAGCCTATCGATACTTCGGGCTATAGCATCAATGACGCGCGTGCTTTAGCAGATCACTGTCATGCTCTAATGGCCAAGAGAATTGCCCAGCTTGATGAAGAAGTCGCTCAACTGGAACAACAGGCAAAAGTCACCACACAACCTTCTGCCAGCGAATAACTTCAGCCGGGATACATTAACCACTTAAATCGTGACCAGAAAAACAATTGCTCATATCGTCGCAATTTCATCTTTCCGGTCACATTTATCTCTTCCGCAGCACACTATTCTATCCATGTGTACCTAAGCGGAATTGTTTATGGATGTGTTATTGCTGGTCGGCCTTATCTGTCTCAATGGCGTATTCGCCATGTCAGAAATTGCCCTTGTTGCTGCTAAACCTAACCGACTGAAAAAGCGTGCTGAAAGCCACTCATCTGCGGCTATTGCCCTCAATTTAAAGAACAACCCGACTCAATTTCTATCGACAATCCAAATTGGTATTACCGCAATTGGTATCTTAAGCGGTGTGTTTGGTGAAGCGATATTTTCCGAACCCTTTTCCAGCTGGCTGATCATTCAGGGACTGAGTCCTGATATTGCCGGAGCTGTAGCCACTATGGTTGTGGTAGCCTTCATCACTTACTTCGCAATTGTTGTCGGCGAGCTCGTCCCTAAACGGTTTGCGCAGAATAATGCCGAGCACATTGCTGTTATCGTCGCCTACCCAATCTATGCTCTGGCCAAACTGGCATCACCATTTGTCTGGCTACTCAGTGTTTCGACTGACGCCCTACTGAAGTTGTTCCGCCAACACCAACCAGCAGAGGATCAGGTCACCGAGGATGACATCATAGATATCATGACGGAAGGCTCTGAATCTGGTGCGATTGAGCCGCAAGAACAACAGATGATTCGCAACCTGCTTCACCTCAATGACCGCTTGGTAACGTCACTGATGACTCCACGTTGCGACATTGAGTACCTCGACATCACCCAGCCTATCGATCAGATCTTGCAGCGGATTAGTCATACTCAACATTCCGTCTGGCCTATCTGTCATGGCAGTCTGGATAAGATCATCGGGACCATATCGTCAAAAGTCCTGCTTGATATCTACAACGAACTATCGATCTCCACGCTGGCAAGACAGGTACGTCGACCACGTTATGTTCCCGAATCGATGAAGGGGCTTCCGCTGCTCAATGATATGCAGCAGACCAACTGCGAGATGGTATTTATCGTCGATGAGTATGGCGATGTCCAGGGTCTGGTCACGCACTATGACTTACTGGAGTCTATTGCCGGGGAGCTGGGCATGGCTCCTCAATATCTATGGGCCAAACAGCAGCAGGATGGCAGTTGGATAATGGATGCGATGATTCCAATTAATGAGCTCAAGCATCGTCTCGAGATTGGAGTTCTTGATGGCGAAAAGAGCGAAGGATTTCAAACCCTCAACGGTTTTCTTACCTGGAAGACAGGTAGCGTTCCCGAATGCGGTGAAGTGGTACAGCTAGACCACTGGCATTTTGAAATATTATCGGTCAGCCACAATCGCGTACTGCAGGTTCGCTGTTACATGAAATGAGTTAAAAAATAAAACCCCGGCTACTGCAAAGTAACCGGGGTTTTCAGATCGGATTAAGCATTTAGTGCCTGTTCCAGATCCGCCAGAATGTCATCGATATGTTCAATACCAACCGACAGGCGAATCATCTCCGGAGAAACACCTGCTTGTTTCTGCTCTTGCTCACTTAACTGACGGTGAGTGGTCGAAGCTGGGTGACAAGCCAGTGACTTAGCATCACCTATGTTAACCAGACGCTTGAAGATTTGCAGTGCATCGTAGAAGCGAACCCCAGCGTCATAACCGTCCTTGAGTCCAAATGACAGGATTGCTGATGGCTTACCCTTCATATATTTTTCGGCTAATGGGTAATGTTCTGAGGTCGGCAGACCTGCATAGCTGACCCAGCTTACTTTCTCGTGCTGTTGTAAGAACTCAGCAACTTTAAGCGCATTTTCAGTATGACGCTCCATACGTAGCGGTAGAGTTTCTAGCCCCTGCATTAACATAAAGGCATTCATTGGAGAGAGTGCAGAGCCGGTGTTACGCAGTGGCACAGTACGAGCACGACCAATAAAGGCAGCTTCACCAAACGCCTCACAGTACACAACACCATGGTATGAAGGTTCAGGTTGGTTGAAGACAGGGAAGCGGTCTTTATGCTGAGCCCAAGGGAACTTACCTGAATCAACGATCATACCGCCTAGTGTTGTGCCATGGCCGCCGACATATTTCGTCAGAGAGTGAACAACGATATCGGCACCGAACTCGATAGGTTTGCACAATGCAGGTGTCGCAACGGTGTTATCGACAATCACTGGGACACCCTGCGCATGTGCCAGCTCAGCCACACGCTCAAGGTCGATAATGTTGCCTGCCGGGTTACCGATACTCTCACAGTAAACCGCTTTGGTATTTTCATCGATAAGTTCCGCTAAACTCTCTGGCTTATCGTCTTTAGCAAACTTCACCTCAATGCCCTGATTTGGCAGCATATGCGCAAACAGTGTGTAGGTACCACCGTATAACTGTGGTGTAGACACAATGTTATCACCCGCCTGAGCAAGGGTCTGAATCGCATAGTTAATTGCCGCACTACCCGCGCTGACAGCCAGACCTGCAATACCACCTTCCAGCGCAGCCATACGCTTTTCCAGTACATCATTGGTCGGGTTCATAATACGGGTGTAAATATTGCCCGGAACTTCAAGGTTGAAGAGATCAGCACCATGCTGGGCATTATCAAATTCGTAAGCAACGGTTTGATAAATCGGCGTGGCAACAGACTTAGTTGTCGGGTCGGTTTCGTAACCAAAGTGTATTGAGAGGGTTTCGTCTTTCATAATCCTTCCTTGGGTAAGTAATACAGAACTAGGTTATTGTCATAACAGTTATCGAAGCTTAACTGTTTATAAATCATCCAAATATGTGGATTAATTCACACTCAATTTTCTGTATCACTTTTGCGTCAAGGTACAACTAAATTCCGCAAGGCATCTGATTAGACCATTTGATTGCATACCTTCATGTATACTGCGCGGCAGTTATAGCCACATGAATAAGACTATGTTTCTAGCACCGTATTTTTCACAAGATAACAATCAGTTCCAGTTTACTCGCCAGCAAGCAAGCCACTTTGCTAAAAAGGTTGCGGGTGACTTTAACCCTATCCATGACGAAGACAACAAGCGTTTTTGTGTTCCTGGTGATCTTCTTTTTGCCGTACTGCTAAGCAAAGAAGGTGTCAGCCAGAAAATGCGTTTCGACTTCTCAGGCATGGTTAACGATGGGGTTGCTTTGTCGATTGAGAACAAATGTGAAAAAGAGAGTGCAGTGGTAGACGAGAAGTCTAAAGAGTACTTGCACATGTCTCGTGAAGGTGAAGTGAACCGTAACCCTGAGTTTATTGAACACGTAGTAACAAGCTATGTTCAGTTCTCAGGTATGAACTTCCCACATATCATGGTACCTCTGATGGAAGAGCAGCAGATGATGATCAACTGCCAGCGCCCACTGGTTATCTACGAAAGCATGGAAGTGGAGTTCTCTCGACTTGATCTGACACACCCAGAAGTAGAGTTTTCTGGTGCCACTTTTGATGTTGACGGAAAACGTGGTCTGGTGACTCTGAACTTCACATTCAAAGAAGATGGTCAGGTCGTCGGTAAAGGTTTGAAGCGTATGGTAGCAAGTGGCTTAAAACCATACGATCAGGAAGCTGTCGACGATTTGGTGGAACGCTTCCACGCTCGCAAAGAGGCGTTTCTAGCCGAGTTTGCTAACGCAGCATAAATGACAAAGGGTTATCAAATAGCGATAACCCTTTTTTGATCGAACGACTGACTGACCTGCCAGATGTCGGTCAGTTCAAAAATCTTACCCAATCATCTGGCTCTCGTTCCCAATCTTGGTTAGCCTCTTTCGCACTAACTCTTCCACTAGAAATCTCATGACACAGCAAAGCTACTATTCCGCTTCAATTCTGCAGTTTACTCAAACGGATACAGAACAGATCCTGACTCATTTCAGCCCACAGCAACAGTCGGACTGGAAAGCGAAAATTGAACTGTTGAAAGTGCAGTTTAATCAACTTCCTCATCTCGCTGGTGACGTTGTTTTCGGTTTTGCCCAACCAGAGATTAACCTGACTACAGAGGTCATTGTCCTCTATCGTGGTTTGGTGTTTGTGCTTAAAATCGGCTTTGATGCAGCCCAGTATGATGAGCAGGTTACGGCTGCGCTTCATCAGCAGGCGCAACAACTCAAAACTGCTCACATTGGTAGCCAGAGCAAATTTATTATTCCTGTCGCGATTGAAACCAGTGCCGCACCTCAACCTAGTGCAATCATGGTCTCAGAAGACTTAGTCGCCAACACTATGTGCGACAGTGGCGAGCATTTAGCAGCCCTGATTGAGCACTTTTCTAACCAGTACAAAGATGATCAGATCATTCTCAGCGACTGGCTAGAAAGTGGCTTTAACAGCCAATAGTGTCAACGGGTCATCTTCTTGACAAACACCACCACGAACAGCGCCATGGTAAAGCTGCCTAAGAAGGCTTCACAGGCAGCAATAAACCTTGCGACTCCGACAGGCGATATATCCCCATAACCTAAGGTAGTGAAGGTCACAACGCTGAAATAGAGAGAGTTAAAGAACTCTAACACATAGAATTTCCAGCCAGTCACATCTTCATAAATCGGGTGTGCGCCTGTGGTATCAAGGAAGAAGTAAGCGAAAGCACAAATCAGGATCAAGAATATCGAGAACCCGACCACTCTGATCGGATCTTCCCCATAACCACAGAACAGATCCACCAGTTTGGAGATCATTCTCTTGAAACTGAATAGTGGCATTTGATAACGGCGAAAACGCATTTCACGCTTGAAAAAATCACCAGCCATCTCAAACAGCCCTTGCTTTTCACACTGCTTACGAATGTTACGACAGACCTCTTCCGCCTCCTGACAATACATAATCGAGGCCTTGCGATCTTGGGTACGTAACGCCCGCTTAGCTTCTGACTCCTGCTTTAGACATTCACCCCATTCGATGTTTTCTAATTTGGCTCGCGACAGTTCAGCACCCAGCAAATTGCAGTTATCCAATTTGGCACAATGCAAGTTAGCCCCGATCAACTTCGTTTTCATTAACGAAGAACCGCGTAAATCTAAGCCGAAAAAGTGGGCGTCAACTAAATTCGCCCGATAAAAATCTGCATCTCGACACTGATAACCATCTTTACAACCACGATTTACCAGGTCGATATCCTCAAGATTTGTTCTCGCCAACTGAAATCCGTCTAAAGGTTTACCTGCTGCGGCCCATTGCTCAACCTTGTCTTTTATATCATCTTTGCTTTTATCGACTTTGGGATCATGCCAGTAACAGAGTCCTGACTCCCCACACGGTTGATCGCAGCACCAGCCATCAGGATTTTGATAGCTGCATCGGCCTTGGTGAGATTCCATATGCGCTGCCCCTAACTGTATCTAACATCACATTGGCCATGCTAGATATCATTACTAAGTGTAGTGGGTGCATATGGAGGTGCCACGGCTATTTATAAATTAATCAGTATCAACTTGTTCTCTAAGCCATTTTTTAAACAGGCGTGTGTAGGGGTCATCAATATGGGTAATGACAAAGTAACCTGCATTTGCAGCAGTCGCTGGGAATGGTGCAATTAGCCTTCCCTGCTCTATCTCCTTACCAAGTAGTGCCACTCTGGCAAGTGCAATTCCGACTCCCGCTTCTGCGGCAGACATCGCCATGTCAGTCCGGTTAAAGAAGTGTCCCTGATTGGTTTCATAATCAAGCCTTTGCTGGGCCGTCCAATAGAGCCACTCATAATCTTTCGCGGCCCCTGACCATGGCATCGCGTCATGCAACAGAGTCACCTTTGACCAGGCCTCATTCCCCTGCAGAATGCCACGATGAGCCTTGAAGTAGTCAGGGCTCATCACAGGTAGGAGTGACTCTTCCATGAGCAGCTCTGCATCAGCATGTTTGTATGGCAGTGGACCATAATCGATAGCGATATCAAAGTTGCGCTTATCACTATCAACCAGCGCTCCTTCTGCAAAGGTATGAATCTGTACATCGGGGTAACGCTTATGGAAATTCTCCAATCGCGGCACCAACCACTTAAAGGCGAAAGATGGCGTTAGCTTGAGGCGAATCTGTTTACGTTCCGAAACCTGAGTCAGTTGGAAAATATTCTCTTCAATTGCTGCTAAGTGGTGACTGGTTGCATCAACCAATTTATGTCCCTGTTCACTCAAACGAATACCACGTGCATGGCGTTCAAATACACTAAAACCTAATCGTTCTTCAATCTGTTGTAATTGCTGGCTAACAGCGCCAACTGTCAGATTAAGCTCTTTAGCGGCACTAGTCAGGCTCTGGTGCCGGGCAACAATACAGATCAGGTTAACTCCATGTAGTAATGCTGATTTCATGACTACCTTTTAATTTTTCTAAAACCTACTATCAATTCTTATCGATTGTTAACCGGATGTAAATTGTCCATCCTTGGCAAAATTTCAAAACTGTGAGAGTTGAACGTGAAGGTCGTTATTTTAGGCAGCGGTGTGGTCGGTCTGACCAGCGCTTGGTATTTATCGCAGGCAGGCTTTGAGGTCACGGTGATCGATAGACAGGCTCGCTCGGCCGAGGAAACCAGTTTCGCTAATGCCGGGCAGATCTCCTACGGCTATTCATCGCCTTGGGCTGCGCCGGGTATTCCCGCTAAAGCGATCAAATGGCTATTCGAAGAGCATGCTCCGTTAAAGATCAAACCAAGCCTAAGCCCTGAACTGATTCAATGGGCCAGTCAAATGCTGGTCAACTGTCAGCTTGAGAAGTATCGCGTCAACAAATCGCGCATGCTGACCATAGCGAATAGAAGCCGTGAGTGTTTAGCTGAGTTAAATCGAAACTATGACCTTAACTATCAGGGAAGAACCAAAGGGACGTTACAAATCTTCCGCAATCCTGCTCAGCTTAAAGCAGTAGAAAAAGATATTGCTCTGCTTGAAGAGAGTGGTACTAAGTACCAGTTAATGGATCCGGCACAATGTCTTGTCCAGGAACCAGGTTTAGCCAACATGCAAGGTAACTTAGTTGGCGGGCTCTATCTGCCTGACGATGAGACTGGCGACTGTCAGCTGTTTTGTCAGCAATTACAGCAAATGGCTGAGCAAGCGGGCGTCACCTTCCTGTTTAACACGACAGTGGACAAGTTGAATAGCGAAAACAACCAAGTGGTTAGCGTCGAGACTTCTCAAGGTACCATCCATGCTGATAGCTATGTGATTGCACTAGGCAGCTACTCTAAACATCTGTTAGCACCACTGGGTATCGATATTCCAGTCTATCCGGTTAAGGGCTACTCACTGACTCTGCCAGTTATCGACCAGCAACATGCACCAAACTCAACCATCATGGATGAGACCTACAAGGTTGCCGTTACCCGATTTGAGCAGAGAATACGTGTCGCGGGTACTGCCGAGCTCGCTGGTTTTGATCCTGCACTACCGGACAAGCGGCTGGCAACTCTGAATCACGTGGTCAGCAACTTGTTCCCACAAGGTGTAGATCTCGCTCAGGCCGAATACTGGACAGGCTTCCGACCAATGACTCCCGACGGGACACCAATCATAGGTCAAACTAAGTTCAGCAATCTCTACACTAATACTGGTCATGGCACGTTAGGTTGGACAATGGCATGTGGTTCTGCGGATATTCTGACCAGAATAATCGCATCGCAAGGACAGCAGTCATTCAACGAATTGAGCGTCGAACGCTACAGTTAACCACATTCAATACAATAAACTTAGTTGCGCTGTTTTTACAAAACAATCGACAGCGTAACTAGGTTTATTCGTCTTATACAAATCACTAATAAAAGTAGCATTTAAGTAATTACTACTAATGATTGCTTGCACAACTATTAACCAACGCTATTTTTTAACAATTTATTAGCACTTTGTGCCTTACCTCACGCAAATTCACATTAACAAATAAATAAATTAACAATTGCGTTACAGAAAGGGTAATATCCTGTTCAGAAAACAACCATTACAAAACAAACAGGGAAACTACTTATGCAGTCAATTGTTGATTTTTTGAATGGAATTATCTGGAGCCCGGTATTGATTTATCTTTGCCTTGGCGCAGGTTTGTTCTACTCAGTCATGACACGATTCGTTCAAGTTCGTCACTTTAGTGAAATGTGGCGCCTACTTCTTTCAGGGAAAAGTTCATCTAAAGGTATCTCATCTTTCCAGGCACTAGCGGTATCGCTATCTGGTCGTGTAGGTACAGGTAACATTGCGGGTGTTGCAGCAGCGATCGGTTTCGGTGGTCCTGGTGCGGTATTCTGGATGTGGGTTGTCGCCTTCTTTGGTGCTGCAACTGCATACGCAGAATCAACTCTGGCTCAGATTTATAAAGAAGAAGACAACGGCGAATTCCGCGGTGGTCCAGCTTACTATATCGAAAAAGCGATGGGTCAGAAGTGGTACGCGTGGATCTTCGCTATTGCGACTATCTTTGCATGTGGTTTCCTACTACCTGGTGTTCAGTCAAACAGTATCGGTAATGCAGTAGAAGCAGCATTCGGTCCTGGTGAAATGATTGAAACCGCTATCGGTACATTCAGTTTTGCGAAAATCTTTACCGGTACTCTTATTTCAGTAATCCTTGCCTTCATCATCTTTGGTGGTGTGAAACGTATTGCGAACTTCACTCAGATCGTTGTTCCTTTCATGGCTCTGGCTTACATCATTACAGCATTCGTAATCATCCTACTGAACATTGCTGAAGTACCTCGCGTATTCTCAATGATCGTTGGCGATGCATTCACTCCTATGGCTGGTGTTGGTGCTGCAATTGGTTGGGGTGTAAAACGTGGTGTTTACTCTAACGAAGCTGGTCAGGGTACAGGCCCTCACGCAGCGGCAGCAGCGAGCGTAGATCACCCAGCTCAACAAGGTCTGGTTCAGTCGTTCTCTATCTACATCGATACTCTACTAGTATGTTCTGCAACAGCGTTTATGATCATCATCACTGGTGCATACAACGTACACGGTGCCGAAGGCTTCCTGGTTCAGAACGTTGCAGCAGATATCGCAGCTAACGGCCCTGTATTTACTCAGATGGCTATTGAGAGTGCGCTACCTGGTATCGGTAAACCGTTCATCGCAGTTGCGCTGTTCTTCTTTGCCTTTACTACCATTCTTGCGTACTACTACATTGCAGAAACAAACATTGCTTACATCCGTCGTACCTTCAAGGTTAGCGGCCTAATGTTCATGCTAAAAGTCGCATTAATCGCAGTTGTGTTCTACGGTACAGTTAAGACTGCAAACCTTGCGTGGGCAATGGGTGATGTCGGTGTAGGCCTGATGGCTTGGTTGAACATCGTTGGTATTCTGATCATCTTCTTCATGTCGAAACCTGCTCTAAAAGCACTGAACGACTACGAAGAACAGCAAAAACAAGGTGTTACAGAATACACATTCAACCCTGTTAAGCTTGGTATCAAAGGTGCTGACTACTGGGAAGACAAATACCGCCGTAAGACAGGCAAAGAGCCTACGGCTGAAGTTGACTCAAAACCAGTTGAGCAACCATCAACTTAATCGCAATCAGCGAAAATATAAAAAGCAGTGGTAAAAAAAGGGGTTAGCCAATGGCTAACCCCTTTGTTATTACTGTTCCCACATATTTTTGTAGTGACCGTATCAGGCGTGGTCACCACTCAATATTCGATTGTTTAAGCTGCAACCTGCTCTAACTCAACAGCCTGAGACTGTTTCTTCTCACCGATAGGCAAGATAGTACGGCCATATTCGTTGTTTAGTACTTGTGCCATTGCAAAGTAGATTGCGCTTGCGCCACAGAAGATACCTTCAATACCAGCGATAGTGCCGATTAGCTCACTGCCTGAGAAATCACGAGCAGCAAGTAGGAAGAACAGGATAGTTAGAGAGCCAAATACAACCTGTTTCGCTACTGGGTAGCACAGAGAACCAATGAACATGAAGCCAGTGAATACGCCCCAAAGTAGTAGATACCAGCCCATGAAGCTAGCAGGACTTGCAGGCAGACCCATGTATGGCATTACGATAAGACCAACAAGCGTTAGCCAGAACAGACCGTAAGAGGTAAAAGCAGTAGTACCAAACGTGTCACCACGCTTGAAGCACATCATGCCAACTAGCACTTGGCTAAGACCACCATAGAAAATACCCATTGCCAGGATCATTGAGTCAATTGGGAAGAAGCCTGCATTGTGGATGTTTAGCAGGATGGTTGTCATACCGAAACCCATCAGGCCAAGTGGAGCCGGGTTTGCCAGTTTTGTTGACATTTTGCGCACCTTTCAAAAAAGTTAATAAAAATTACGCGCGAAGTTTAATCCCGTTCAACAGAAAAGATAAACATTGAATTTGCAATCTAAGATTACGCAAAACGTTTTATATATTTTTAATCAATCACCAGCCTTCTAACACAATGAATTCGTGTCACTTTTACTCACCGAAACAAGAGCTAAAAGGCCCCTATCTCAACGATAGAGGCCCTTTCTATTTACCTTAGTCGTGATCAATTAAGGACAAGAGATCTCATCCCAGAACCAATTTGATTGCGTTGGAGTCTCCCACACACCCGGGCCATTCTTAGCAATAAAGCATTTGCCGTTGTAAGTGACTTTGTCGCCATCAGCAACCTGGGTAACGCCTGGTTCCCATTGAATTAAGCCACCTGGGTCTGGTGTTGGATCCGGGTCAGGTGTAGGGTCTACGGGGTCGAGTTGTTCAACAACACGCACTTCTGGCCAGCTTGAATGTGAACCATAGAAATTGGTAACACACTTTTCGTAATCTCCCTCAACTAACGCTGAATAAGCCGTTTGGAAACCAACCAGCTCACATTCAAACGAGTAGCCACCTGGGCGATCGGCATAGTATTTCCAGTTACCATCCCAGTTGGTATACAGAACATCAGTCGCACCATTAAGATTTAAGCTACCGTATGGGGTTTGCTGCCAGCAGGTATCTTTCTCATCACTTCCAATCGGGATTTGATAATGAGAAGACAGCCCTTGCCAGTAACGAATTCGGTTCACTGGCTGGCCTTTATCCTTGTTCTGTTCACCACACTCAATCCCACCATTGATAATGTTAATCGTGGTACCAAAACCATAACCTATTCCGGCATCGACCTCCCTCTGCGATGGTTGCCAGGTTTTATCGATAACATGCAACATTGCCGGCTTAGGCGCCTGAGGAGTTAAGAAAAACCAGATTGCAGAAGCAAGGTTAAGCCATGAGTCAGCAACCAGACCTGGGTTATTGAGCAACACAGATGCGTCACCATCGAACATAGCTTCGGAGAAAGCACCATAGTTGAAATGATAGGAAAGCTGCTTAGCTCCACGACCAAAGTACCCCTGCCCTGCAGCACATGGCCATTTTCTATTTTGCCAATCGTTCTGACCACAGCCAGTTGTGTAACCCTCCTGCCCTTCTGACCAGCCCATTTCACGCACATGAACCAATGCCTGCTGCCACTCTTCTAAACCCTGCGGGTTATCCCAAGTGTTATCAATGGCAATATGTCCACCCGTCTCTTGAGCAAAATGAGCAAATGCCGTTACGATCGAGCGTTTACAAATCGCATCAGAATCACGTCCATCGGTGTACTCAGCACAGAAGGCTGGGAACTTACCAATCGCTCGCAAAAAGCGGGTGTAAGTGTATTCAGGTGCCGCCATTTGAGTCAGGTAGTCCCACTCAGAACGAGGGAAAACCCTTTCTGCACGCTTAACATTATCTGGGTTGGTTGCCAGACCAGCATCAATGGCTTCAACCACACTATTTGGTGCAGTACGAAGTGCCTGTGACCAGGTCTGATACATAGGATCAGAGGTCTTCTGTTGCTCTACGGCGGCAACATCCGCGCGTGAGATAACAAAACCAGTCGGGTTTAGTGGATCGGGCTGAATATTCATCGTTGCCCAAGCACTTGAGCCCATACTCAAGGCCGATGCTACGGCTAAAAAGCGCAAGGTTTTCATTGTTATACAACTCCTGTGTATGTGAAGTTGTATCAGCATAGATGAGGAATGAATAACTAGAATAGCGACAAAGTCAGGTTGCGAGTGATCACGAAGAGCAAAGTAATAATGTTATTTATCAGTCGCAGAAAGCGATAAATGAGTCGAAAAAAAACCAGCCCGCAGGCTGGTTTTTTGTTATTCAAATTCGCGGATTATTCCCACTCGATTGTCGCTGGCGGTTTACCTGAAATGTCGTAAACAACACGAGAAATGCCGTCAACTTCATTGATAATACGGTTAGAAACCTTACCCAGGAAGTCATATGGCAGATGCGCCCAGTGAGCAGTCATAAAGTCGATAGTTTCAACGGCACGCAGTGACACAACCCAATCGTACTTACGGCCATCGCCCATCACACCTACAGAGCGAACTGGTAGGAATACAGTAAATGCCTGAGAAACTTTGTTGTAAAGATCTGCAGCGTGTAGCTCTTCAATAAAGATAGCGTCAGCACGGCGTAGCAAGTCACAGTACTCTTTCTTGATTTCACCAAGAACACGAACACCCAGACCAGGACCCGGGAATGGGTGGCGGTAAAGCATGTTGTAAGGCAGACCAAGTTCCAGACCAATCTTACGAACTTCATCTTTAAACAGCTCACGTAGTGGTTCAACAAGGCCCATCTCCATATCGTCTGGCAGACCGCCAACGTTATGGTGAGACTTGATCACGTGTGCTTTACCAGTCTTAGAAGCCGCAGATTCGATTACGTCTGGGTAGATCGTACCCTGAGCAAGCCATTTAGCATTTTTCAGCTTCTTAGACTCTTCGTCAAATACATCAACGAATACGTGACCGATAGTCTTACGTTTATCTTCTGGATCAGATTTACCTTCAAGAGCTTTCAGGAAACGGTCTTCAGCATCAACTTTAATGATGTTCAGGCCGAACTGGTCGCCAAACATGTCCATTACTTGCTGACCTTCGTTAAGACGAAGCAGACCATTATCCACGAACACACATGTTAGTTTGTCGCCGATAGCGCGGTGAACCAGCATAGCGACAACTGAAGAATCAACACCACCAGACAGACCAAGGATAACTTCGTCCTCACCTACCTGCTCTTTAATACGAGCAACAGCGTCTTCGATGATAGACTCAGAAGTCCATAGACGTTCACAACCACATACGCCAAGAACAAAGTTCTCTAGCATCTGTAGACCACCTTTAGTGTGTGTTACTTCTGGGTGGAACTGAACGCCGTAGTATTTCTTCTCTTCGTTAGCCATTGCAGCGTAAGGACAAGTGTCAGTTTCACCAACTTTGACGAAGTCTGCCGGGATTTCTACTACTTTGTCACCGTGGCTCATCCAAACATCTTGAGTCGCTTCAAGATCTTTAAAGATTGCAGATTCGCCAGATACTTTAACCTGTGCGTAGCCGAATTCACGTTCAGTAGAACCTGCTACTTTACCACCTAGCTGTTCAGCCATAGTTTGCATGCCGTAACACACACCTAGAACAGGAACACCTGAGTCAAATACGTATTGAGGAGCACGTGGTGAGTTTTCTTCAGTTACGCTTTCTGGGCCACCAGACAGGATGATACCGTCTGGATTGAATTCACGAATATCCGCTTCTTCAACATCCCAGCTCCATAGTTCACAGTAAACGCCGATTTCACGAACGCGGCGAGCAACTAGTTGAGTGTACTGAGAACCGAAGTCCAGGATCAGAATACGTTGGTCATGGATATTTTTAGTCATTTTGAGCAGTCTTATAAGCTAAGTGATTAAAATGTAGGCGAGTGTACTCGCCTACTATTAATGCTTCAAGGAAAAAGCAAACGTTACCGTTGAGTGTATAGGTTTTATTTTTACTACAGTAAAAATTAACCTAGACGGTAGTTTGGTGCTTCCTTAGTAATTTGAACGTCGTGTACGTGAGACTCTTTCATGCCTGCACCTGAGATACGTACGAATTCAGCTTTAGTACGCATATCTTCAATAGTTGCAGAGCCTGTCAGACCCATACTTGAACGTAGACCACCCATTTGTTGGTGAACGATCTCTTTCAGGCGACCTTTATATGCGATACGACCTTCGATACCTTCTGGTACCAGCTTGTCTGCAGCATTATCAGACTGGAAGTAGCGGTCAGAAGAACCCTGAGACATTGCGCCCAGTGAGCCCATGCCACGGTAAGCTTTGTATGAGCGACCGTTGTATAGAATCACTTCGCCAGGTGCTTCTTCAGTACCCGCGAACATTGAACCAACCATTACACACGATGCACCTGCTACGATAGCTTTACAGATATCACCTGAGAAACGGATACCACCGTCAGCGATAACTGGAATACCGTGTTGGTTTGCTACTTCAGCAGCATCTGCGATTGCCGTTACCTGAGGAACACCAACACCCGTTACGATACGAGTTGTACAGATAGAACCTGGGCCGATACCTACTTTAACTGCACTAACACCAGCGTCGATAAGTGCTTTAGCACCTGCGCCAGTAGCAACGTTACCGCCAATGATATCTAGATCTGGGTAAGCTGCGCGAGTTTCGCGGATACGGTTAAGAACACCTTCAGAGTGACCGTGTGAAGAGTCAATCAGTAGTACGTCAACACCAGCTTCAACAAGTGCAGCAACACGCTCTTCGTTGCCAGCGCCAGCACCAACTGCTGCACCAACACGTAGACGACCTTGCGCATCTTTACATGCGTTAGGCTTACGCTCTGCTTTGTGGAAATCTTTCGCGGTAATCATACCTGTTAGTTGGAACTCGTCGTTCACAACCAGTACTTTCTCTACGCGCGCTTTGTGCATTTTCTCTTGAACTTCTTCACGAGTAGCCCCTTCCTTAACTGCTGCAAGGCGCTCTTTAGGCGTCATTACAACATCTACTTTCTTAGAAAGGTCTGTTACAAAGCGAACGTCACGGCCAGTGATAATACCAACAAGCTCGTTAGTATCTGTTACCACTGGGAAACCTGCAAAACCATGCTTTTCTGTTAGTGCAACAACATCAGCGATTGTTGCATCAGGGCTTACTGTTACAGGGTGTGATACAACACCTGCTTCGTAAATTTTAACCTGATGAACCATCTGAGCTTGCTGCTCAATAGACATGTTCTTGTGGATAAAGCCAATGCCACCTTCCTGCGCAAGAGCGATAGCGAGACGAGCTTCCGTCACGGTATCCATCGACGCAGAAATCATCGGAATATTTAGAGTGATATTTTTCGTCAGCTGAGTGCGAAGATCAGCTGTGTTTGGGAGAACGGTGGAGTGTGCTGGCACAAGTAGTACGTCATCGAATGTCAGCGCTTCTTTGGCAATTCTTAGCATTTGCAATATCTCACAATTAGAGGAGTAAAAAGAACAATCCGGTCTCATCGTTTCGCATAATGAGGGCAGCAAGTTTAAGAAAATCTACTGCATTTGGATTAGATATTGCGGACGGATTATACGGCTTAGGAAATCGCTTGGCTACACATTTTTCTATTTTTTATTTGCAATTACCCCCTTGATATGTATTATATTGCCGCTAATTTCCATACTCACGCCTACGAGATTAGCTGTGTCTTCTCTGACCAATCAAAACATCTTCACCGTTTCTCGTCTTAATGCAGAAGTGCGCCTTTTGCTCGAAAATGAAATGGGTATTGTTTGGTTAGTTGGCGAGATATCTAACTTCTCTGCTCCTGTTTCTGGTCACTGGTACCTCACTCTTAAAGACTCTCGTGCTCAGGTAAAATGTGCCATGTTCCGTGGTAACAATCGCCGTGTCACCTTTAAACCGCAGAACGGTAATCAGGTCCTGGTCAAAGCGCGCCTCTCTCTTTACGAACCTCGTGGTGATTACCAACTGATCATTGAGAGCATGCAACCTGAAGGCGATGGTCGACTGCAACAGCAGTTTGAAGAGTTGAAAATGAAACTGGCGGGTGAAGGCTTGTTTGCTCAAACCAGTAAAAAGCCTCTTCCAGAGCATCCGAAACGCGTGGGTGTCATAACCTCAAAAACCGGTGCAGCGCTATTTGATATTCTCGACGTACTGAAACGCCGTGATCCTTCCCTACCAGTCATTGTTTACCCAACGATGGTTCAAGGTGAAGAGGCCGCAATCCAGATCGCTCAGGCGATTGGTTGTGCCAACAGCAGAAATGAGTGTGATGTATTAATTGTTGGTCGAGGTGGCGGTTCGTTAGAAGATCTATGGTGCTTCAATAACGAAATTCTGGCCCGTACGATTGCTGCAAGTCAGATCCCGATTATCAGCGCGGTTGGTCATGAAGTCGATGTCACCATTGCTGACTTCGTCGCCGATATGCGCGCACCGACTCCATCTGCGGCAGCAGAGCTCGTTAGCCGTGACAACAGCCATAAAGATCAGGCACTCATCAGCCGTCAGCACAAACTGGTTGCTGCAATGCGCTACTACCTCAGTGAGCAAAAGCGTTGTGCCGCTTCACTTGAACACCGCTTAGAGCGACAACACCCTAACTATCAGCTTCAGCGTCAAAGCCAACAACTTGATGAACTCGAAGTAAGGTTACACCGCTCAATGCAGCAGTACATTGGTGTACGTCATCAGAAAGTCGAACGTCTCCAGCACCGAATTGCGCTTAATTCGCCAGTAAGACGCCTTGCTGAGCAGAAAGCCACGTTACAAAGACTGGAACAAAAGCTGTTGGATGCGATGGACAGGAAGCTACTCAACACACGCCATCAACTGGCATTAGCCGCTGAGAAGCTCGATACAGTCAGCCCATTGGCAACGCTAAAACGTGGTTACTCCATCACTCAAACGGAACAGGGCAAGGTTATTGTTCGTGGCTCAGATGTAAAAACAGGCGACACTCTGGTCACCCGTTTATCTGATGGAGAAGTCCGTTCCACGGTTAATTAGCCGCGAATTCGAATCGTACTCGCGACTTTGACTTGAGTTCATTACAGCTATTACAAAAATAGTTAGCCGCTCCACAAGCCTGAAGTTTTTCTAGCTCAGCCTCGCAGTCAGGACAGTAACCAATTTTTTTGTAGCTAACCTGGCAAGTCTTACAGACATACTCCCCTTCCCAGTCCAACTCATTGTTACAACTGGGACATTGATTTTCACTCATAGCGACCTCAAACCTGATTGGTATTTCCGAGTTTCTAATACCCGGTAAGTATCTTTCCTGACGCCATCTGGCAGCAATGATCTGAATCAGTATACACTGCGCTTAGCATGCTTAACCTGATACATTGACTGGTCAGCGCGTCGGATCATTGTCTCTATCGAATCATTGTTTGGAGATTGACTATAACTATATCCAACACTGACTTTTACCTGATAGCCATCAATATGTGCCATGTTAGTAAATGCGCGCTCAAGACAGCCGGAGAAATCTTCCAGCTCTGCCATAGAGTCAAAACAGCAGAAACCAACAAATTCGTCACCGCCATATCGCCCCAGCACTGAACGGAATACGAACTGTTGTTTAAGAACTTCAGCTACCTCGATCAGTACATTATCTCCAATATCATGACCAAAGCGGTCATTGATGTACTTGAAACTATCAATGTCGACAAAAAAGCAGGCAATGATTGAATCACGCTTATTCTCACGTATTAAAGTCGTTTCGACTTCATGTTGCAGCATTCTGCGATTGAAACAGTGAGTAAGCGGATCACGACTGGCGTGAAAGTGAAGCTGCTCTTCAAGTTGATACTTTTCCAGTGCTACGGCATAGAGCGAAGCGACCATTTCGAGGATCTCTAATTCCTCAGGGGTCGGTGTTGAAGGAGTATCGTTATAAATCGCAAATGTACCGAGAACGGTATTATCCGAAGCAAGAATAGGTACCGACCAACAGGCATGCAGATTTGCCTGCTGGGTCAACTCAGTATACGGCTGCCAGTTTTCATGCTGGTTAAGATCGGAGGCAACAACTGGTTTTCCCGTTGCTGCGGCAGCACCACATGATCCTACCTTAGGTCCAATAGCAACCCCTTCGATAGCTTGATTATAAAAATCAGGTAAATGTGGTGCGTATTCCAGATACAAATGTCCATTGTTGTGTCGCAATATAGACGCGAGTCTTCGGCCAAACAATTGCTCAGATAAAGCGATAACAGCTTCATTTAAGCGGGGTTTATCCATTCCCAATGCTAATTGCTGCAACAAACGATTCACTGCCCGGTGAGCATCGAGCAGGCTGTAGATGTTCATGTCGCGTGCCTTGTTGATTTTTTATATAGTTATATGCTGAGAATATCATATCTATATAACCATTTATCTGAGGTGGCACACGCTTAGAGGATCTTCTACAGATCTTCGGCTAAATCCATTTTGATCAGCGATCTACCCTAAAAAGAATATTTATATAACCACATACCGAAAGCATAAGTTACATATGCTGCATTTCAATTTATGGCGACATAAATAACTAAATCCAGGTTGAAATAGAGCCTTTACAGGATTTAATAAAAAGATCATCTGGAGCTATATTGGTTTTACATTGGTGTGCATTTCAATGTTTTGTTCATCTAATTGTGTTAAGCACACTTCTATCGCAGCATATTCCGTCAATGACCCTACATGGCTCCCACCACATGGAATTACGGCTATTTCACCCTGTTTGAGGTCACATTGCCAGTAGCGTGAATCCGTCAATGCATCTCCATGACACTCGACTTTAACCTCTGAACCTAATTCGATCCATTGCACTAATTGCTGGTTAACCTGTTGTTCAATTTCTTTCAGCTGCGCCAGCATATCTGCACTGTTTAAACCACGTTTACGTAGTGTTTTACCCAAACGGTAAGTATCCAGACACTTATCCGGAGTGACGAAGCTAGTTACCTGAGCATAGCTATTGAAATCATAATGACCATGAGGGTCTTTACGATCAGCATCTTTACGCCAATATCCCTGTTCTGTCAGGACTTTATTCAGCGCAAGATAAGATAGGTGACCTGCACTGTGGCCACGACTTAAGGCGCTCTGGTACTGTTTATCAACGCTTAGTGTGACACTCTGCCCTAGCTCTATGCCGCAACAATCTGCTGGTAGACAGTGAACAACAACAAAAACCCAGCCGGGTTGATCGCGCTTGACTGGAATCGTCTCGCCAACATAAAGTTCGCCACTCGCCAGCTCCACCGCACCAACCTGACAATCAACCACCTGAAAATGGTTTAGCGTGCCTTTATCAGCAGGATGATCTGGCCAAATATGGCTAACCGGGTGAAATGGTGTGGTCTCAGTGACAACATGTAGATATTGGCTACCTAGCTGGACCAACTGTACTTGAGAGTCTAACTGCCAAATTCCGTGACAAAATTGCGTGATGGTTGGGGTTATCTGCATGGTATTTTCCTATAAAAAAAGCGCCAGAAACGAATTCGGCGCTTTTTAATCAACTCTATATTCTGACCTTTACTGCTAACAGCGATCAGTTTTTGCGATTTTTCATCATGCTCATCAAGCGCTTACGTTTACGCTCTTGAGACAGAGTCATCTTGTTTGATTTACCTTCAAACGGGTTATCGCTGTTCTGGAACTGGATACGTATTGGTGTACCCATAATCTCTAGAGACTTACGGTAGTAGTTCATCAGGTAACGTTTGTACGAATCTGGTAGCTCGTTAACCTGGTTACCGTGGATAACAACGATTGGTGGGTTGTAACCACCCGCGTGAGCGTATTTCAGTTTCACACGACGACCACGAACAAGTGGTGGCTGGTGATCATCTGTTGCCATCTTCATTATGCGTGTCAGAACAGAAGTACCAACACGTGTTGTTGCTGACTTGTAAGCTTCCTGAACTGACTCGAACAGGTGACCAACACCTGTACCGTGAAGTGCAGAGATAAAGTGAATACGCGCAAAGTCAACGAAACCTAAACGGCGATCAAGCTCTTTCTTAACTTGCTCTTTAACGTCCATATCAAGGCCGTCCCACTTGTTTACAGCGATTACAATTGAACGACCAGCATTCAATGCAAAGCCTAGCAAGCTTAGGTCTTGATCGGAGATGTTTTCACGCGCATCGATAACCAGCATAACAACGTTAGCGTCTTCAACCGCTTTAAGCGTTTTTACTACTGAGAACTTTTCGACTGTCTCATTGATACGAGTACGACGGCGAACACCTGCTGTATCAATAAGAACGTACTCGCGACCATCACGCTCCATAGGAATGTAGATTGAGTCACGAGTTGTACCCGGCATATCATAAACAACCACACGCTCTTCACCTAAAATACGGTTTGTTAGCGTTGATTTACCTACGTTTGGACGACCAATGATCGCTAGCTTGATTGGCTGATCCTGAAGACGCTTGAACTCTTCTTCAGCTTCTTCTTCGCTGTAATCCAACTTCTCGTCTTCATCGATGAAGTCAGTCAGGTCTTCAATCTCACCACTGGTCTCTTCCATTAGCTTTTCTGCAAATGGGTTAAGAGCAAGATCGATAAGCGCAGTTACACCACGACCGTGAGCTGCGGCGATTTGGTACATGTTTTCTACACCAAGTTGCCAGAACTCTGCACTTGCAGCGTCAGCATCGATACCATCAACCTTGTTTACCACCAGCATTGACGGCTTTTCGATTTTACGCAGGTGTGAAGCAATAGCTTCATCAGCCGCCGTCAGACCAGCACGGCCATCAACCATAAACAGTACAACGTCAGCTTCATCAATTGCCGCGAGTGACTGTTGTGCCATCTTAGTTTCAACACCTTCTTCAGTACCGTCGATACCGCCAGTGTCAATTACGATAAATTCGTGTTCACCAAGCTTAGCCTGGCCATATTTACGGTCACGAGTTAAGCCAGGGAAATCCGCAACCAATGCGTCGCGAGTACGAGTCAATCGGTTAAATAACGTTGATTTACCAACGTTTGGACGCCCTACCAGAGCAACAACAGGTACCATAACAACCTCTACAATATTCTTACTTATGTAGTTATAGGTAATGACTTGTCGGCTGACCAGTGTTTACCTATAACTACAGTTTTAACTTATACTTATATCAATAAAACGGCTCCCAACTGAATCACCAGCTAGGAGCCGAATGTGAATTGTATCACACGATTAATCGTTAATCGTCAGTTTCTTTACATCGCCATCACGAGTCGTTAAGACATAACCACCCGGCACAACTAATGGTGGAACTGCAAAGCCGCTGCTGTCGACTTCTTGTGTCGAGACAAACTCGCCACTACTACGATCGATCCAGTAAAGGTAACCTTCGCTATCACCGACAACAACATAACCTTCGATCACTTTTGGAGCCGTCAATAGTCGATGCTCTAGTTTGTCATTTGACCACAGCTCAGTGCCACTGCGTGAATCAAATGCCACAAGGTGATCTTTGTCTGTAACGACAAATATGCGGCTACCGTCGCTTGCTAAATCGGTGGCTGATGAGTGGTTACGTTTCCAAACTGGCTTACCTGAACGCAAGTCAATTGCGGTAAGTTGGCCATTAAAACCAATCGTGTACAGAGCCCCGCCAAGAACCAACGGAGATGCATCCACATCCACAAGTCGATCGATTTCAGTAGCGCCTTGCGGAGAGCCGATTGGCTGTTGCCAGATTAGCTGACCATGCTCAGCGATTGCGGCTGCCAAACGACCGTTGGCAGTTCCCCAGAACACACCACCGGACAGAGCAACAGGAGCACTGCTACCGCGTAAAGTCAGATTAGGAACTTCAGTGCTAATCGCCCACTTCTGGCTACCATCTTCTTGGTTTAGAGCCAGCAGCGTACCTTTGTTCGTGTTAACGATAACTAGGTTACTATCTGTCGCAGGCGCAGCAAGCACTTCACCGTCCACGTCCACACGCCAGTTTAACTCACCGGTTTCTTCGTTGAGCGCCAAAACTTGACCGTTTTCACTGCCCATGAAGATTTGGCTATAGCCCGCCGTAATACCGCCAGACAAGCGAGCTGGAACATCGCCTTCGACGTCTTGTTCCCACAACACTTTGCCAGTTTCAGGGTCTAGGGCCTTAACCAAGCCATCTCTGCTCGCGACAAAAACTTTGCCATAAGCATACGCAGGAGAAAGCTTAGAGTAGTAATGTTCAACGCCATTACCAATCGATGCGTTCCAAACTGTCTTTGGAGTAAACTCACTATCGATATTTGGAACAGGTGCCATGATGACGGTATCTTCTTCACTTGCACAGCCTGCCAGTATTCCTGCAAATATCGCCACTGACAGAGCTTTTTTCAGCATTCCCTTCATGCTTTGCACCCTTATTTGGCTAGGTCATCCAACTTCATTTGCAGCGTTTGGCTTGCATCACCAGATTGTTGCGCTTCCGTATATGCTGCGTAAGCACCTTGA
>ENA-OWNT01000697-OWNT01000697.1-seawater-metagenome-genome-assembly--contig:-NODE-697-length-63709-cov-5.522143_pt1 | contig 63709 bp, 53 predicted proteins | sample MGYA00238136_ERZ651165 | MGnify/ENA primary metagenome ERZ651165 (study PRJEB26861, sample SAMN08777766) | seawater metagenome | isolation source: coastal seawater | place: USA: Florida | collected... | reverse complement strand
GCAGCGATGATGCCGTGGGGGTGCGCATCTTGATGCGCGGCGCGGGGGCTCGCCCCCGCAAAGAAAACGCTGGATGCTCGGTGCGTTACCTACGCACCGAGCATATAGCCCCACATCGCTCAGCGACCGAACGCGAAGCCCGTGGCCACCTCATGGAGCCACTCCGACAGGGGGCGCTCGTCGTGGAGGTGGGGGTCGAGGCGGCCGTCGCGGGCCACCTGGGCATCGGGCAGCGTGAGGTGCTGGCTGATGAACATCACCTCGGTCTCGGGGAGCAGGCCGCGCAGGGCCCGCACCACGTCGAGCACGCTCGCGCTGCGGTCGACCAGGTCGTAGGTGCCCGTGCCGATGCGCCCGGCGACGGCCGACTCCAGAGCACGGGCGGCGGTCTGGATGTGCAGCAAAGCGCGACGCTGGTCTCCGGTGCCTTGCACCTCCACGCGGCCCGCGAACCAGGCGTCGAACACCAGGCGGTTCACGAGAGAGTCGAAGCGCGCGGCCGGTGCGGGGCCAGACACATTGCCCATGCGCAGCACCACCAGCTCCCGGTCGTCGCGGAGGGCATCGAGGAGGCGCTCGGCCTGCCACTTGCTGTGCCCGTAGGCGGACACGGGCGCGGCTGGGGTGTGCTCGGAGGCGCTGGCCAGGCTGCCATGGGTGTCGCCGTAGACCGCGGTGGAGCTGGCGAAGACCACACGCTTGACGGAGCTGCTGCGCTCAATGGCGAGTCCCAGCTCCCCTGTGCCCCAGCGGTTGACCTGGTCGAAGCCGTGCAGGTCGTCGTGGGCGAAGGGCGTGGTGACCCGAGCGGCCAGGTGGATGACCTGCTCCACCCCTTCGAGGGCCCTGGACAGGCTGCGGGTGTCCAGAATGTCGGCCCGCACGAGCCGCAGGTGGCAGCGACCGCCGGGCAGCGGGGCCAACAGGGCCGAGCGACTGCGCGACAGGTTGTCGTAGATGACGATCTCATCGATGTCTTCGCGCACAGAGAGTCGGCGCAGCAGGGCGCTTCCGACGTAGCCGGCGCCACCGGTGATGAGCAGCTTCACGGGGTGTCTCCATCGCCGAGGTGCAGCCCGCACTCGGTCTTCTGCATGCCGGCCCAGCGTCCGGCCCGCTCGCCGTCGGCCTCCGCTTCGGGGCCGCCGAGGTCGGGTTCGTCCATGGGACGGCGGGTGCAGGGTGCGCAGCCGACCGACAGGTAGCCCTCGGTCTCCAGCGGGTGGGACGGCAGAGCGTGGGCCGTGACGTAGGCGTGGACGTCGCGGGCCGTCCAGTCGAGGATGGGGTGGTAGCGCAAGATCCCGCGGCGGCCCGTGGCTGTGCGTCCCATCGCGGCACGGGTGGCCGACTGAGAGGCGCGCACCCCCGAGATCCAGACGTCGTTTTCGGCGAGGATGGGCTCCAGCGGCAGCACCTTGTTGAGGTGGCAGCAGCGGTCGGGGTCGGTCGCGAACAGCAGGCGCCCCGAGCTGTCGCACTGACGGTGCCGAGAGATGGGGGAGCGCACATCGCGCACGTCGAGGCCGAGCTCGGTGGCCAGCCTGCGGCGAAAGCGCAGGGTCTCGGGAAAGTGGTAGCCGGTCTGCAGGAAGTAGACGGGCAGGTGGGGCGCGAGGCGGGACAGCAGGTGCAGCAGCACGAGGCTGTTGGACTGGAAGCTCGACGTGGCGAACATGCGCTTGCCCGCACGGGCGAATTCGTCGAGCTCCTGGCCAATCTGAACCAGCCGGGGCGCGAGGTGGGAGGGGTCCACCTGGGCCGGGTCTGGCGGGCGCACGGGCGATGTCGGACCGTCGGACACGGAGCCTCCGCTGCCGGGGGGCCGCCCGGTATTGCCTCGCGGCGGACGCGGCCTCCCCGCAGTCCGTTCGCGCATGACCCTGGCGGCTCCTGTCTTGACCGGCCAGTCTGCCAGGTGACCCTATCCGGTCATATCTCTATGACCCAGATCAGGTGACTTGGGAGCCGGCGCTCAACAATCCCGAGGAGTGCCCGAATGGCGGGTGTCACCGTTGAGGAGACCGGGCAGCCGCCCGCACAGGAGGTTCTGATGATTCGTCGACGCACTGTCCGAAGCCGCATCGCCACCTGCCCCCTGCGCCGCCGCTCCGGGGTCGGCGCTCGCTGACCCCAGCGGGGGATGCCACATGCCCCACCTGTGGCAATTCACGGGTCAGGGCATGGCTGGGGTGCCTCCTTCAGGTCAATTCCATAGCCAGCACTTGAGTGGAGGGTGGAACGCTCCGTTCCACGAGTCGGCGGGAGACTCCCGGTCGAGGTGCACCATGACGAAGCTTCCTGCTTCGCGCGGATCCATGCGGTCGCTGTCGGCGGCGGGTGGGAACAGCACAGAGAGGGCACTCGTCGACACCTTGCGGGCGTCGAGGTTGCGGGTGCGGCTGCGGGCGACCGAGCCGTGGGTGGACGTGCAGGCCGAGGCCGACCCGCACGGCAACCTCCGCTTGAACGCCCAAGCGCGCCTCTGCGTGGAGGACGGCCGGCTGCTGGAGCTGGAGATCGCCGCAGATGACCGGCGTCTCGTGGGCTTCAGTCGGGTGCTGGTGGTGGAGGAGGACCACCTGGTCGTGGTGGGTCCGCCCGTGGGACTGCGCTCCGCGGACCGTCGGTCGGCTCCCCGGGTGAAGACCCCGGCCCGCCAGTCGGTCACCTTCGTGCTGTCTGGTGGGCGTCGGCTCGATGTGCTCGACCTGTCCCCCCAGGGACTCCGGCTGGTGGTCGGCCCCGAGCTGCTCGACGACCTCGCTGGGCGCGGCCTGCGTGGAATGTTGCGGCTGCCGGGCGGAAACGCTGTGCGGGTGCTCGTTGAAGCGCGGCATCATCGGCGGGCCGGCGCCCGAACTCGGGGGCAGTCAGAGGTCGGCTGCCGCTTTGTGGGCCTGGGTCCGGTCGAGCGCGCCGACATCGCGGCTGCGGTGGGTGCCGTGCGTTCAGGGAGCTGACCGCCTCCGGCCTCCGAGCACAAGACCCAGGATGGACAGCGTGATGATCCCCAGCGGCGCGGAGCCGGCGTGGGCACAGCCCGTCGATGGCACCGTGTCGCGGGCAGCATCTCGAATGTGAACGAAGGCAGGTGGGCCCTGTCGTCCGCTGGCGTCGACTGCTGCCACGGCGAGCACCACATCGATGGCCTGCTGCGCGTCGGTGGCCCCATCGATCCAGTGCAGGCTCAGGGTTGCGGTGTCCTTGTCCACCAGGGCGACGAGCGGATCCTCCAGCTCGAGGGCGCCGTCATGGTCGGGCGGGCTGCCCTGCTCCACCCAGGTCACGTAGCCGAGGTCGTCGGTGGCAGTGCGGTCATCTGCGGGCGGGGTGAACTGCAGCTGCACGAAGCCGAGGTCGTCGCAGCTCGACTGGGAGCAGGTGCCAGACGCGTCACAGTCCGGACCGATCCCGCGCTGGATGTCGTGTACCCGGAGGTCGGAGACGGTGCCTGGGGCTTTCACATCGAGCGGGTCGTCGGCGATCTGGAGCGGGTGGACCGCGATGGAGCAGGCAAGGGCCGCGCCGGCCGACGACAGGGTGCCGAGGAGCAGGCCGAGACCGATGAATCGTGGGACCGGAGGGAGCATGTCGTCTCCAAAGGGTCCGTCGCCGCACAGGTCACAGTGGCCGCCTCGGAGGTCGGTCGCAGTCAGCGTGTGTCTCCGCCTGCACCCGAAATCTGGGGTGATAGGCTACCCGTCGGCCGGCCCGTCAGCCTGCGACGCCCCCGGGAAGGGCGCCGTCGCTCGCCCTGTTCCCATTGTTGTCGTTGTGCAGCTCAGTCTGTGCGTGTCGATGTGCTCCGCCGAGGCGCGATGTACACCCGGATGATCCACCCCGACGAGCTGTCGCCAGCAGAGCTCGACGCCTTCCTCGCGCAGGGGTGGTTCCGCATGCGCCAGGCGATGTTCACCTGTCGCTTCGTGATGAGCGACGGGCGGCTGCGCACGGCGGTGTGGCTCCGCTTTGATTTGTCCACCTTCCGCTTTCGCAAGAGCCTGCGCCGCTACCTGCGCCGGGCCGACGCCGAGCTCGACCTCACCGTGGGTCCTGCCGACGTCACCGACGAACACGAGGAGCTCTACGCCCGCTACCGCGAGGACTTCAAGGGCGACCTGGCCCCCGACCTCCGCAGCGTGCTCTACGACGACGGCTCCACCGACATCTACCCCACCTCCTGTTTCGAGCTTCGGCGCGACGGTCGCCTCGTGGCCTGCTCCTTCTTCGACGTGGGTGTCGACAGCATGGCCAGCATCATCGGGATCTACGACCCCGACCTGCACCGCTACGGGCTGGGTTTCACGACGATGCTGCTGGAGGTTCGCTACGGCATCGAGAACGGGCTGCGGTGGTTCTACCCGGGCTACATCGCGCCCGGGTGCGAGGCATTCGACTACAAGCTGAGGCTCGGCGATCCCGAATACTACGCCCCTCTGCTCGCCCGCTGGATGCCCTACGCCGACCTCGACCTGGATGAGCTGCCGGCCATCCGCATCACCACCGCCCTCGATGCTTTCGAGACGGCGGCCCGAGACGGCGGTCACGCCACCGAACGCTGGCTGTACCCCCCCTATGCGGTGGTGGGCATGGACCCCCGCGGCGACGGCTACCTTGCCGAGCCCGCCTTCGTTCAGCTGCCGGATGTCACCACGGGCGCCGGGCGGCTCATCGTCACCCACGACGCCAACCACGACCGCTACACCGTGGAGCTGTTCGCCCGGGTGCGCGACCTTCGAAAGCACTTCGGAGGCATCGAGCATCCCCGCGGCGGTCCCCGGCAGTGCCACGACCTCCTTCGGCGGGTGCGTCGCGTGGGCATGTCCGCGACGGCGGAAGGGGCACTGGCCCTCGCACTCGGACCCGGCGCACCGCGGGCAGGCTTGAGCCGGCGGCGAGGCTAGGCGATGGCGTCTCCCGAGATCCGAAAGGAGCTGCAGCGCATCGAGGCCCTGGCTCAGGATGGCGGGCTGGAGGCGGCCCGCGCGGAGGTCGGTCGTCTGTTGCAGGTGCATCCCCGCCAGCCCCTGCTCACCAATGCGGCAGGCAAGCTGGCCCTCGTCGCCGGCGAACGGGACACCGCTCTGGCCCTGGTCACCCGTGCGGTCGCGCTGGCCCCCGGGGCGCCCGGTCTCCGCCTGTCGCTCGCCGAGGTGTATGCCGGCATCGGGCAGTTCGACCGCGCGGCCCACGAGCTGGAGCGCACAGTCTCCATGGTGCCCAATGCCGTGGTGGCCTGGGAGCGCCTCGGGGCGCTGGCCCTGCGGCGGCGCGACCTGCCCCGTGCGGAACAGGTGGGGGTGCGACTCACCCAGCTGGCGCCTCGGCGGGCCAGTGGGGTTCGCCTGCTCGCCCGGGTGGCGCTTCGTCGCCAGAACCTCACACTTGCGCGCTCATTGCTGGAGCGGTGGCGCATCGCCGAGCCCAAGTCGGCGGAGCCCCGCAGCTTGTTGGGGGAGCTGGCGTCGTGTGCGCGGGACTTCGAGCTGGCCGACGCCCACCTCCGGGCCGCCCTCGAGCTGTCGCCGGGGTCGCCGGAGGTCCGCATTCGCTGGGCCGAACACCTGGGGCGAATTGGTGAGTTTGACGCCGCGCACGCCATCTTCAGCGAACTGGCCGAGGCGGCTCCCACCGTGGGCGCGCGAATGGCAAACCTTGGCATCTCCTGCATGTGGATGGGCGACGTCGACGGTGCGGTCGACAGCCTGGCGCGGGCAGTCGAGCTCGAGCCCGGCGATGCCGCCCACCGCTGGAACTACAGCCATGCGCTGCTCCAGGTCGGTCGGCTCGCCGAGGGCTTCGCTCAGATGGAGCGCCGGGTCGACCTGTTCCGCCGGCCGTCCTGGTGGAGTGCCCGCTGGCAGGGCGAGGCGCTCGCGCCAGGCACCCCGCTCGTTCTCGACACCGCCCAGGGTCTCGGAGACGCGCTCCAGTTCGTGCGCTTCGCCCAGGGTGCCATGGCCCGTGGCGCCCGTCCCATCGTGCGCACCCACCCGCGGCTCCTCCCCCTGCTCCGGTCCTGCGATGGTGTGTTCGAGGCCATTCCGAGCGACGCGCCCGTCCCCGACAACGCCCGGCGAGCGAGCCTCCTCAGCCTCCCCCACGTCCTCCGCTGCCACACGCCCGCCGACCTCGGCGGAATGGTGCCCTACCTGCATGCCGAGCCCGAGCGGGTGGAGCGGCTGAAGGCCCGCCTCGCCGGCCACGCGAGGCGCCTCACGGTGGGCATCGTCTGGCAGGGCAACCCCAAGTATGCCGCCGACCACCTGCGTTCCCCTCCCCTGCGGCACTACCTCCCGCTCGCCGATATTCCAGGGGTGCAGCTCGTCTGCCTTCAGAAGTTCCACGGCCTCGACCAGCTCGCCCAGGCGCCGCCCGGCATCGACCTGCTGAGCGCCGAGCTCGACGTCGACACGGCCTTTCTCGACACTGCCGCCGCCATGCGCTGCCTCGATCTCGTGCTCACCAGCGACACCTCCACCGCCCACCTCGCCGGGGCGCTCGGTGCGCCCACCTGGGTCGTGCTTCCCTTCGCTCCAGACTGGCGCTGGCCCCGCGTCGGGGAGACCACGCCTTGGTACCCCACGATGCGGCTGTTCCGGCAGAACTCCTCGCGGGACTGGCCGGGTGTGTTCGCCAACGTCCACCGGGCCCTCCGTGCTCTGGTCGAGTCTCGCGGGGTGCCTGCATGCTGAGCGCGCTGGTCTGGTCGTCTGTTGCCGGGGCCGCCCCCTACGCTGTCGTTCTGGGTATCGCACAGGACGCCGGCCACCCCCAGGCTGGCTGCAGTCGTCCGTGCTGCGCGATGGCCTGGGAGACGGGGGGACACCGGGTCAGCGCGGTTGGACTGGTCGACCCGGATGCGGATGCCCACTGGCTGCTCGACGCCGGACCCGACTTCCCGGCCCAGGAGCACCTCCTCCCGGGCCGGCTCGCCGGCGTGCTGCCCACCCACGCCCACATCGGGCACTACACCGGCCTGGTCCACCTCGGCCGCGAGGTGATGGGGGCGAGCGAGGTGCCGGTCTGGGTGATGCCCCGCATGCGGGCCTTCCTCGAGAACAATGGCCCCTGGGACCAGCTGGTCCGCCTTGGCAATGTGGCGCTGAAGACCCTCACCGACGGCGTGGAGGTGGTGTTGTCGCCCCAGCTCAAGGTGACGCCCGTGGCAGTGCCCCATCGCGACGAATACAGCGAGACCGTGGGCTTTGTCGTGCAGGGACCCCGCCGCCGGGTGCTCTACCTGCCCGACATCGACAAGTGGGACCGCTGGGACCGTCCCATCGAGTCACTGGTCCGCTCGGTCGACCGCGCGTGGCTCGACGGCACCTTCTACGACGGCGACGAGCTGCCCGGCCGCGACATGTCCGAGATTCCCCATCCCTTCATCGTGGAGACCATGGGTCGGTTGTCGCCGATGGCACCGGTCGACCGCGCAAAGGTCCACTTCCTCCACCTCAATCACACCAACCCGGCCCTCGACCCCACCTCGGAGGCCACCCGCCGCATCGAGGCCGCCGGACACCATGTGGCCCGACAAGGCGACCGCTTCGAGCTCTGAGGACATCGGCCCCTACTCGTTCGGACACACCCAGGTGGTGGCCCGGAGGCGGTCGGGCACCGCGTCGCCGTCCCAGTCCTCGATCTGGTAGTGGGGGCGGCCGTTGTCGTGAAAGACCCACGCCACTTCGGTGCGGTTGCCGCCGGCGTCGGTGGTGGTCGCCACATCGAGCTCGCAGCCCGCATAGGTCCAACGCGTGGTCTCGGCGGGGGTGCTCGACCCATTGTCGAAGCGCTGCTGTTCGATGGGACGGTCGAGCTCGTCATAGGTGAAGACGGTCTGGCGGTCGGTGGTCCCGTCCCCATCGTTGTCTTCGAGCTGCTCCATCAGCAAGCCATCCTCGGACACTGTGCCAGCACCGAAGTTGCCATCGGCCCACATGAGGGTGCGCCGGTAGTCCACCACGCCATCGAGGGTGTAGTCCCAGGTCTCCTCGATGAGGCGGCCCTCGCTGTCCCAGCTGAAGGTCTGCAGGGCGTCGGGCGTGCCGTCGTCGTCGTCGTCGCTGGTGGCCTCCAGCACGTTGCCGTCGCCGTCGGTCACATACACCCAGCGCCGCTCCACGCTGCCGTCGTCGCCCGCGTCGTACACCTGGGAGGCCAGGTGCCCGTCGCCATCGTAGGACCAGGTGTAGCGGTAGACCGAGATGCCCCCGCAGCGTTCCTCCATGCGCAGGTCGCCGTCCCAGGAGGTGCGGCAGACCACTTCGGTGTCCGGTGCGTCTCCACCGCGCACATCGCGGGACAGCTCGCGGCCTTCGCCGTCGTACTGGACCCGGGTGAGGTCGGGCCATCGGGCGTCGCCATCGGGGTCGGCCTCGGTGGTCTCGATGCAGCCGCGGAGGTCGATTCTGTCGATGGGACCGCAGGAGTCGCCAGCGGAGTCGTGTGAGTCGGCAGGATCGGAGCTGCCGGTGTGGGCGCCTCCGCCCTTGTCCTTGTTGCAGGCCAGGCTCCCCGTGCAAAGCCAGATCGACGCCAGCATCGTCGTGCGCGCATGGCGAGACATGGATGGGGACATGGCTGCTCCGGGGCTGCAGACCTGTGTGCAGCATACCGTCCGGTCGCCCATGGGACGGGTGCGGGGGCGTGCGTTAGTCGGCGGCGTGCGCCCGGACCCCGGTGTCCGCCAGGGTGCCTGGGAGTGCCGATGTCCGTCCCCCGCCGTCCCATCCGAAAGGTGCTCATCGCCAACCGCGGCGAGATTGCCGTCCGGGTCATCCGTGGCTGTCACGAGATGGGCATTGCCACGGTCGCGGTCTACTCCGATGTCGACCGCCGCTCGCTGCATGTGCGGATGGCCATGGAGGCGGTGTGCATCGGCCCCGCGCCGAGCGCCCAGTCCTACCTTCGGGGCGACCGCATCCTCGAGGTCGCCCAGGAGACCGGCGCCGACGCCATTCACCCCGGCTACGGCTTCTTGTCCGAGAACGCCGACTTCGCTCGCGCGGTGCAGGCTGCAGGGCTGGTCTGGATCGGTCCGCCTGCGAGCGCCATCGACGCGATGGGCTCCAAGACCGAGAGCCGGGCCCGCATGGCTGCCGCCGGTGTCCCCGTCGTACCCGGCACCAAGGCGGCGCTCCAGAGCCTCGAAGAAGCCCGGCAGGTCGCCGAGGATGTCGGCTACCCGGTCATGCTGAAGGCTGCGGCAGGGGGCGGCGGCAAGGGCATGCGCCGGGTCTTCTCGGCCGAGGAGCTTGCGGGCGCCTTTCGGGCGGCGCGCTCCGAAGCGGCGAGCTCGTTCGGCGACGACGCCGTCTACATCGAGAAGCTCATCCTGGAGCCCCGCCACGTCGAGGTGCAGGTCCTTGCCGACGCCCACGGCAACGTCGTCCACCTCTTCGAGCGCGACTGCTCCATCCAGCGCCGCAACCAGAAGGTGGTGGAGGAGACGCCCTGTCCCGTCCTGTCCCCCGAGACCCGCGAAGCCATGGCCCAGGTCGCCTGCCGCGCGGCTGAGGCGGTCGACTACGAAGGCGCCGGCACCGTCGAGTTTCTGTACGGCGCAGACGGCTCCTTCTACTTTCTGGAGATGAACACCCGCCTGCAGGTGGAGCACCCCATCACCGAGATGGTCACCGGCGTCGACCTCGTGAAGGCCCAGCTCCGGGTGGCTGGCGGCGAGCCGCTGTGGTTCGAGCAGAGCGACCTCGTGCAGCGCGGACACGCCATCGAGCTGCGGGTCTACGCCGAGGACCCCACCCAGAACTGGGCCCCCTCCCCGGGCCCCGTGCCCGGCTACCGAGAGCCCGGGGGCCCCTGGGTGCGCGTGGACAGCGCGATGTACGCCGGCGCCGAGGTGCCCGTTCACTACGACCCCATGGTGGCCAAGCTCGTGGTCTGGGGTGCCGACCGCGCCGATGCCATCGAGCGCAGCGACCGGGCCCTGCGCGAGTACCGGGTGCGGGGCATTCACACCACCATCCCCTTCTTCCGGGCCCTGCTGCGCGACCCCGACTTCGTCTCGGGCGACTACAGCACCGCCTTCCTCGATGCCGACCGCATGGCCCGTCTCTGCGATGACATGGGCGACCCCGACCCCATCGCCGCCTCGCTGGCCGCTCTGGTCCATGCCTACGAACGCGACCTCAAGGCCGGTGGCCGGTCGCCTGCCCAGGGCCGCGACACCAACCGCTGGAAGTGGAGCTTCCGATGAGCCGCACCGCCCCCACGCTCACCTACGAGCTCACCGTTGGCGATGGTGAGGCCCGCCTGGCCCGCATCGTGCGCACCGGCGTCGATGACACCGTGTCCCACTACGCGGTGGAGCTGCTCGGTGCCGATGGAGAGGTCGAGCGCACCATCGCCCTCGACACCATCCTTCCCGAGCCTGGCGTGCTCAACCTCATGTTCGAGGGGCGGTCGGTCGAGGCTGGCGTGATTCCCTTCGACGAGGGCGTCGACGTCGACATCCGGGGCATCAGCCACGAGGTGGCGGTCGTCGACCCGCGGCGCAAGGCCCTGCGCACAGCCGGTGCTGGTGCGAGCGGTGCGGTGAAGACCCAGATGCCCGGCCGAATCGTTCGGGTGCTCGTGTCAGAAGGCGACGCAGTGGACAAGGGCACCCCGCTGCTGGTGGTCGAGGCCATGAAGATGGAGAACGAGCTGAAGTCCCCGATGGCCGGAACCGTGCGCCGGATTGCCGTGGCAGAGGGCGATCTCGTCGAGGCGCGCGCCGTGCTGGTGGAGCTGGAGTAGCCCTCAACCAGCGGCCTCCGCCTCTTCCTCCTCGTCGCGTTCCTTCGTGGTGAACATCCACGCCACCGCGATGCCCACGATGTAGAGCAGCGTCATGGGCGCGGCCATCAACAGCTGCGACAGCACGTCGGGGGGCGTGAGCATGGCCGACAGCACGAAGATGCCCACCAGGCCGTAGCGGAAGAAGGTGACCATGTCGCGGTGGTCGATGAGGCCCATGCGCGCGAAGAAGAAGACCACAACGGGGAGCTGGAAGCAGATCCCGAAGGCCACGAGCAGGCGGGTGGCGAGGCCGAGGTAGGCGGCGATGGACAAGCTGGCTTCGACGTCGGCCGCGGTGATCTCGATGAAGAACGGAAACGCGAACTTGAAGATGACGAAGTAGCAGAAGGCCGCGCCCGACAAGAACAGGAAGGTGCTCGCGAACATGAGCGGCACCACCAGGCGCTTTTCCTTCGGGTACAGGGCCGGGGCGACGAACTTCCAGATCTGGTAGGAGATGACGGGCGATGCAAGGCCCAGACCGGCCACCAGAGCCACCTTCAAGTAGGTGAGAAAGCCCTCCAGAGGCTCGATGATGACCATGTGCCCGCGGCCCGATGCCTCCAGGGCCTCGTTCATCGGCGACACCAGGAAGTTCCAGATGATGTCGACGTAGTTGAAGCAGGCGGCGATGCCGATGGCCATGGCCACAATCGACACCATCAGCCGGGTGCGCATCTCACGCAGGTGCTCCATCAGCGGCATCTGGTAGGCCTCGACGGGGTCGAAGTCCTCGTCGGAGCGCGGGAAGGGGCTGTCGGACTTCGGCTTGGCGGGCTTTTCGGCGGCCTTGGTGGACTTGCGGAAGATCATCGGGCGTCGTCCCCTTCTTCGGCGGGACCCGTGTCGGCACCGGTGGCGGGGTTGGTGGACTCCGCGGGCTTGGGCCCCACCTTCTCGGCGGCGGGAGCTGCACCGGCAGGGTCGATGTCGCTGAGGTCGGGCTGCTGTCCCTTTGCTTCGAGCGCCCGACGCCGAATCTCATCAGCGCGCTTGCGGGCGGCCTCTCGCCGCTTGCGAAGCTCCTCGAGACGCTGCTCCTGGTCGACCTTGTCTGCCTCGAACATGAAGGCGCGCCGGAGCTCGTCGCTGGCCCGCCGCAGCTTGCCGTATTGCCGCCCCATGAATTTCAGCATCTCGGGGAGTCGGTCGGGACCCACGATCACAACGGCCGCCACGAGGATGAACAGAATCTCGTTCCAGCCAAGACCGAACATGAAGGGACCACTCCGTCGCCGCACCCGCCGAGACATTCTCCCGCACGGGTGGGGAGCGCCGTTATCCCGCGGGGGGACATCTGGGGAACCTCCGTGGACTTGCCCCCGATGGGTCGAGCGGGCAAGGTTGGGTCAGGAGCCTTGAATGAGCGAATGGAGCCCGCCGGGTCCGGTGGTTCTGGTGGACGGACGACGCCAACGCGACGCCTCGGTGCGCCTGGCCTTTGACGACCCCGGCCTTGCCCGTGGGGAGGGCGTCTTCGAGACCATCGCCGTGCTCGACGGCCAGGCTGTGCTGCTCCACCACCACCTCGACCGCCTCGCCCGCGGGGCGACCGCTCTTGGCCTCGCCGTGCCCGACCTCGGTGACCTCGGCTTTCAGGTGCTCATCGCCCTGTCGAGCTGGGCCCACCTCGAAGGGGTGCTCCGGATTCAGCTCACTGCCCACGGTCACACCATCCTCGCCATCTCGCCCGCCCGCCCCCGTCGGTCGCGTGCGTCAGCGGTGAGCCTGCACTGGCCGTCTGCCCCCTTCCCTCCCGCCAACGTCAAGCACACCAGCCGAGCCGGCGCACGGCTCGCCTGCCAGGTCCACGGCGTCGACGAGGTGTTGCGGCTGGATGACAGCGGCGGGGTGCTCGAAGGCACCTGGTCCAACGCATTTTGTGTGCGCGATGACACCGTCTTCACCGCATCGCTCGACGGACGCATCCTGCCGGGCATCACGCGCGCCCTGGTGCTCGAGGCGTGCGCAGCGGCCGGCATCGGGGTCGTGGAGCAGGCGCCCCGGCCGGGCCCGGGGGGCTGGTTCTTGAGCTCCTCCTTGCAGGGCGTGGTGCCAGTGACTGTTCTCGACGGCCAGCAGCAAGCGGTGCCGGCTGTCGTGCGGCGCCTGCGTGCGGCGGTGGACGAGCGGGTCGGTCGCAAGGAGGACGGCTCCAGATGAGGACGGGTCTCGACCGCCTGTTGGCCGATGGTCACGCATGGGTGGATGGCCGCCGGGTCGCCTACCTCGGACCTGCCCACGGCCGGGACAGGCTGGTCGAAGGCGGTGTGAACGCTGTGGAGAACAGCGTTGCCGACGTTGTCTTGGTGGATGTGCCGTGTTCGGGCGCGCGGCTGGCCGGCGAGCACCTGCCGCTGCTGAGCGCCCTTGCGCAGGCCGCAGAGGATGACCGGCCGGTGGTGGTTGTCGACCGGCCGATTCCGCTTGGCGGCATGCTGGTGGAGGGGCCTTCGGTCGACTTGCGCCATCCGGCCCTGGCCCGTGCGGTCGCGCTGCCGCTGCGCCATGGCCTGAGCGTGGGCGAGCTGGCCCGCCTGTTCGTCCATGCCGGCGGCATCGATGTGCGCCTGGCGGTCGTGCCGTGCGAAGGCTGGGACCGCCTGCTCGGTCCCCACCCGTCCCCTCCCCGGGTCCCCTCCACCTGGCACCTGCCCGCCCTCTACGTGGGCCTGGCCTGCGTGGCCGCGGCGCGACGCTGGACCTGGACGGCCCCCTCCGTCGACAGCATCACCCTGTCCCATCCCGACATCGACGGCGCCCGCTTCCTGGAGCTCGCCGAGCTGGGCGCTGTGGACGCCGTGCTGCACGGGCTGCGCCTGTCCGCACACCCCCATGGCATCCGCATCACCTTGAACGACCCGAATGCCGTCGACGCCGTCCGACTCGGGCTCGTGCTGCTCGAAGCCATGCTGCGTGAGCATCCGGTGAGAAGCCCCCAGGCGGTGTGGGCACACGATGCGGAGGGGGCGCGAATCGACCGGGTGTCCGGCTCTGCCGAACTTCGCCTGGCGCTCGAAGCGCGGCTGAGTCCCACGGAGCTGTTGGAGGCCTGGCAGCCTGCACTGGAGGCCTTTTCGGAGCTGCGGCAGGACTTCTTGCTCTACTGACGCTGCAGAGCCCACGCGGGCACCGCCTCACTCGACGGCAGCGGCCCCATCTCGCATCGACTGGATCACGCCGATGAGGTCGCCGACCGTGGCGTGGGCCTCGACCGGATGGCGCAGGTGGCAGTCGGGCCGCACCGTGTAGTGGTTGCGCCGGCCCACCTTCTCGATCTCAAGGAATCCGCCTTCCGCCAGTTCCCGGAGGATTCTCTGGACGGCCCGCTCGGTGATGCCCACCAACGGCGCAAGGTCGCGAATTCGAAGGTCTGGGTCGTTGGCCAGACAGATCAGCACATGCGCGTGATTCGTGAAGAACGTCCAGCTGCCGTGGGCGGGCACTGTGGCGTCGGTGTTGGGGTCGCCTTGACTCACCGTCAACCTCGGGGATCTATCCAATTGCGGCGGCGGGGAAGATAGCACGAACGGCTCGCGTGTCCGCAGTCCGCCACAGGCCCGGTCGGCGGGCTACGAGGGCGGTCCGCATGGGGTCCGCATGTCCGAACAACCGACGATGCACACCAGAACCCTCGCCCAGTGGCTCGACCGCCCGGTCCACACCCTCAAGGCCCGGTGGCGTCTGCTCACCGTGCCGGCGCTCGCGACTCTGGTGGTCCACCTCGCCATGGTGCTTGCCGCCCAGTCGATGGCGCTTGGGGCATCGGAACCAGGTGCGCTGCCTGGGCCCGCCGACCTTGCGCTCATCTTCGCGGTGAGCCTGGGGCTCGTGCCCGCCTTGTGGGTGCTGTCCGAGCTCGTCACCACCGCGGGATTGTTGGAGGTCGAGGAGGGTCGCCAGCCGAGCTTCGGAGGTGTCTTCCGGCGGGCGCTGCAGGGCCAGGTGCTCACTGCGGCCTTCGTGCGCTACCTGCTGCACGCGGTGTTGTTCGTGGTCTCGATGGTCACCTGCGGACTGGGCCTGTTCGCCTGGCTGTTCATCCTGATGTACCTGCCACTGGTCATTCCCGCAGCCATGCGCGAAGGGGTGGGCGGTGTGGGCGCCGTGAAACGCTCCATGCAGCTCACCTGGTGGCGTCCGCAAGGTGGGGCCTCCCTGGGTTCGGGCGACCGGGTGGTGGTCGCCTACCATGTGCTGGTGGGGCTCACCTACGCACTCAACTCGCTGCCGTCCCTGCCGTCGCTCGTGTGGAGTGGACTGGCCATCTGGAGCATGGTGGCTGACGGCTCTTTCGACCCTGCGGCCCTTCAGTCCGGCGCGCTGCAGTCTCAGCTCACCCCGCCCATCTGGTTGGTGGTGCCCGTTCAGCTCGTCACCACAGTGGTGGGCCTGGCCGCCACCTTCTATGGCACGCAGCTGTTCCTCGACCTGCACCGCGACCTCGTGGACGCCCGCGAAGGGACCGACTTCGACCGTGCCCTCGACCGGCTCGAAGGTGCCTCGCACGGTGCCTGAGGCCGCGGCCCGCCCGCAGCTCGTGGAGGATGGTCCGCTCGCTCGGCGCTTTGAGGAAGCGGGGATCGAGACGGGCGACGACACCTCCATCACAGAGTGGCTCGATGCGGCCGTGAGCTGGGCGACAGACGGCTGGGGCTTCGATCTGCCGTCCCTGTCGGGCAGCGCAGGCCTGGCCCGACTTGTGATGTTCCTGGTGGTGGGACTCCTCGCTGTGGTGGCCGTGCGCTGGCTGCTTCGGCAGAAGACCCGGCGCAGGGCCCAGGTCCAGGCGCCCGACGGAGTGGGGACGGTATCGCAAGACGTTGATGTGGAGGGTGTTCTCGAAGAGGCCTTGCGCCGGGGAGACGTCGACGGCCTGTTGGCTGCCTGTTGGCTCACCGTGGAGCTCCGCCTCGACCGGACGGACGTGGTGCCCCACCGGCCCGACCGCAGCGCCTTTGAGCTTGTGCAGGCGGTGGGCCGCGCCCGGCCGGACTTCGGGGCTCGGCGGACCCTTCGGGATCTGGCGAACACCTACGTGCGCCTGCGCTACGGCCCGCATCCCGCCACCCTCGACGAAGCCCGCTCGCTCGCTGAGGCGGTGCGCGCCTTTGCGCACGATCTGACGGTGGGGGCGGCGGCATGAACGTGCGGGCTGTGGTCGGAATGCTGCTGCTGGCCGGTCTGCTGGTGTTCGCGGCGGTGTGGACCTCCGGCGACGGCCATGTGCCTCTGGTCACCTCCGAGGGGGACACTCCCCAGGGCATGCGTGGCGCCGTGGTGGCCGCCGAGGCCCTGGGGGTGGCCGCCACTGGCTGGAAGCGACCGCTGGTGGAGCTGGTCGACGCCCACGCCGACGGAAGCGGGCACCGCGTGTTGGTGCTCACCTTGCCGGTTCAAAAGCGCATCGACTCCGATGACGGCGCGGCGTTGCACGCCTGGATGGTGGCCGGGAACACGCTCGTGGTGCAGACCAACGGCCAGGCGGTCGACCCGATGGTGATGGACAGCCTGTCCCCGCTGCACCTGTCCTTCCGCACGGTCCCCGAGCTGGGCGGCAGCATTGCGGACCGCGCTGCCCTGGCGGTCTGGCTCCCGGTGGATGCCGACGGCCCCCCGGTGGCTGCCCGTCCACCGGAGCTCGTGGCTGTCGACCATGCAGACGATGTGCTGCTCTATGGAGACCGCTCCAGTGGCACCGTGCGTGAGCGGTCCGTGGGCCGCGGCAAGCTCGTGGTCATCGACGGGCTCGCGCTGTCCAACCGCTGGCTCGCCCGCAGCCAGGGCAACAGCGCCTTGTGGACCTCCCTGGTCGACGGCGCCGACGGGGTGTGGCTCGACGACTACCACCAGGGCCTCCTGACGCTCGACCTGCTGGCTCGGGACACCCCGCGCTGGCCGTTTCACCTGTTGTTGGCCCACCTGGCGCTCCTCTGGAGCCTCGGCCTGTGGGCCATCGCCAGGCCCTTCGGCAGCCGGTCGGGCGGAGGGTCCCCGCGGCGAAGCTCGGTGGCCCGAGAGCTGCGCGAGCTGGCTCAGCTGCATGCCCACCACGACCACTCGGCCGGGGCCACTGCGAGCCTTCGCGCCCACGTCGGGGCGCTCCCCCCGGGTGAAAGCGACCACCCTGACGATCTCCTCGAACTCGCGCGCCGGGTCGCGGCGCTGCAGCGCGCGGGCCGCCTCACCTGACCGGCAGCACCACTGCCCGGAGTCCCCATGTCCACCTCCCCTCCCTCAGTCGACCTCCATGCCCTCGCCGGCCGGGTGCGCACGGCCATGGGCGCCGTGGTCGTCGGCCAGGATGACGCTGTCGACGCCCTCCTCGTGGCCTGGCTCGCGGGCGGCCATGTGCTGCTGGAGGGCGTGCCCGGCGTGGGCAAGACCCTGCTGGCACGGGCGCTGGCTCAGGTGCTCGGCCTCGATTTCGGTCGGGTGCAGTTCACCCCCGACCTCATGCCCGCGGATGTCACCGGCGGCAGCATCTACGACTTTCGCACCCAGCAATTCCGGGTGGAGCGCGGACCGGTGTTCTGCCAGGTGCTCCTCGCCGACGAACTCAACCGCGCGCCCCCTCGCACCCAGAGCGCCCTGTTGGAGGCCATGCAGGAGCGGCAGGTCACCCTCGATGGCACGAGCCATGCCCTCGATCGACGCTTCTTCGTGGTGGCCACCCAGAACCCTCTGGAGCAGGAAGGCACCTGGCCGCTGCCCGAGGCCCAGCTCGACCGCTTCTTGTTGAAGGTCACGGTGGCGCCTCCAGACCGAACCCGTGAGCTGGCCGTCTACCGGCGCTTTCTCGACGGCGACCTCACCCTCGCTGGCGCGCCGAAGGTGCTGGCGCCCATCGTCACGGCTGAAGAACGGGCCGGGGTGGATGCCTCGCTGGCGGCAGTACACGTCGAGGACAGCCTGCTGGACTACCTTCACGGCCTGGTGGCACGCACCCGCGGCGACGTTCGGCTCCTGGAGGGCGCCAGCCCGCGCGCCGCCTTGGCGCTGTTGGCCGCCAGCCGCGCCTGGGCTGCCATCCAAGGCCGCGACTTCGTCATTCCCGACGACCTCAAGCAGCTCGCCCCCAGCGCCCTGGCGCACCGCCTCGCGCCCGCCCCGGAGGCCGAGCTCGATGGCCTCGATGCCAACAGCATCCTGGCCGGCATTCTCGATAAGCTCGAGGTGCCCCGCTGACCCGGGTGCTGCCGACTTCGCGCGCTCTGTGGGCGCTCGGCCTCGTCTCCGTCACCTTCGTGGCGGGGCTGGGGGGCGCCCATGGCATGGCCATTCTCGGTGCGGTGCTCGATCTGGTGGTGCTGGGCCTGGTGCTCTTCGACGGACTGCAGGCCAGCCGCGTGCCCCTGGCCGTCCACCGAAGCCTGCCCGGCCGAGTCCACCAGCATGAAGACGCCGAGATTGGCCTGCATGTGGCCAATCCCAGCGACCGCAAGCTGCGCGTCCTCCTTCGGGACACCGTCCACCCCACCCTGCTGACCGACGCCCACACCCACACCATCGACCTGCCACGGGGCGTCCGGGTCGACCGCACCCTGCGCGTGCGTCCGCTCCGTCGAGGCACGATGCCGCTCGGGGACGTTCACCTGCGCGTGCCCGGTCCCCTCGGCCTTGCCCTCCATCAGCGCACGGTCAGCCTGTCCGACTCGGTGCGGGTGCTGCCCCAGGCCCGGCTCGACGGAGACGATGGTCTCCAGCTCGCCCGCCTGCTCCGCTCTCCCCAGGGCGCCCACCACACCCGCCGCTTCGGACGGTCCCACGCCCTCGCCCACCTGCGCGAGTACGCCCGGGGCGACTCCCGTCGGTCCATCCACTGGCGCGCCTCCGCCCGCCGCCACCGCCCGGTCACCCGAGTCACCCGTCGAAGCGACCATCAGCGCGTGGTGTTGCTCGTCGACGCCGGCCGCACCATGACGGCCGCCACCGACACCCGCAGCCGCCTCGACCGCATGCTCGCTGCCGTGCTCGGCTTCGCCCGCGTGGCCATCCGTCTGCGCGACTCGGTCACCATCGTCGTGTACGGCGCCCAGCTGCGAAAGACGGTGCACATCGACCCTCGTACCCGGCGCTTCGCCCCCGCCTTCGACGCCCTGCACGACCTGGAGGCCCGCACGGAGGAGAGCGCGCCGGGTGTGGCAGCGGCGTGGGTCAGGGAGCATGCCCCCAAGGGCGCGACCGTCATCTGGTGCACCAGCGTCACCGACTCCGCGGGCACCGAGCGCCTGTCCGCCGCCGCCCGCTCGATGGCCCGCCGCCACCCCACCGTGCTGCTCAACCTGCTCGACGCAGACCTGCACCGCATCGCCCGTCAGGACCCCACTCACCTCGTGGAGGCCTACGAAAAGGCCAGCGCACTGCAGCGGCGCGCCCGACTCGACGCCCTCGCCCGTTCGCTCACCAGCGCGGGGGTGGCCGTTGTGCAGGCTCCGGCAGACCGCCTGGTGATTGGTCTCGTGGGCCGGATGTAGGCTGCCCAGCGCGGTCTATTTGCGCGTCCGGCTCCGGCAGACCGCCTGGTGATTGGTCTCGTGGGCCGGATGTAGGCTGCCCAGCGCGGTCTATTTGCGCGTCCATTCACCGGTCTTGGGGTCTCGGCGGAGGTCCTCGGTGGGCCAGGCGACCAGGTTGGGCTTCAGCGTGAGCACCTTCTCGCGGCCCTTGAGGTCGACATAGGTGAGGCGCACGGACTCGTCGGGGTCACCCAACGCGGCGGTGAACTCGTCGAGATTGGACACCGTCACGTCATTCACGGCGATGATTCGCCAGGTGGGGCGCAGGCCGTAGCGGCCGGCCGGGGTGCCATACCAGTACCAGGCCACGTAGACGCCACGCGCTTGCGCTCCTCGCTGAGAAGGCAGCCACTGAGGCACTTCTTGAAGGACCGCGCCGGCCCAGAGCAGGGCGCGCTCCGTGCCCGCCGTGGGGACGGTGTGGGGCTGCACCGTGACCTGTTGCTCCTCGCCCCGGCGCAGGATGGTGAGCTGCACGGGGCCTTGGGCGGCAGCGTCTTCCACCTCCCAGGGGTGGGACACCCGCTGGCCCGCCAGCTCCAGCACGAGGTCACCGGCCTGCAGCACATCGTCAGCGGGCACGCCCCGGGTGGTGCGTCCCACGGCCAGCACCCGGCGGGGCCCCGAGTCGGCCTCGATCTCGGCCGCACGCTCGGCGGAGAGTCCGAAGTCGCGGGCCACCGGCAGCTCGATGGTGCCCAGCTCCGCGCCGAAGACCGGCCACGGCGCGGTGGGGTCGGAGCGATAGGCGTCGAGGGCGTCCTGCAGGATGTCGACGGGCAGTCCGCGGAAGAAGGCGCTGGGCTGCTTGTCGGACAGGTCGACATAGGACGCCCAGAGGGCCTGCACACGCCCCCGGCGGTCCACCAGCACCCCTCCGGTGGAGGCGGCTGCGCTCGTGGGCACGATGACCCGGCTGTTGACCTCGCGGAAGAAGGGCGTGCGGGGAATCGGTAGGTACATCGACTCCACCGCATCCACAGTGGTGGACTTCACCGCGACCGAGTGGTTCTGCTCCAGGCCCACATGGGTGACCTTGTCGCCGGCTTCGAGGGGCCGGGTGGACAGGACCGCCGAGCGCACGGGTGTGTCGGGCAGCAGCGCGGGGTCGTAGCGGAGCAGGGCGACGTTGCGGGTGGGGTGGACCCACACGACCGAGGCGGGCACATCCACCGAGCCGCCTACGATGATGCGGGCATCGCCGAGCGTGATGGGGACAGTGTCGCGATCGACCGCCACGAGGCCGTTGTCGGCATCCACGATGAGACCGGTGCCGCGGAAGTCGCTGCCGTGGACGCCGTCGACGCGGAAGGGGATGTGGAAGTCCACCGTGACCAGGCTCGGGGCCACCTTGCGGGCCACCCGGCCGGGTGCGGGGGGGAGCGTTGCGGAGACAGCGGGCGGACGGACCCGGCCCTCCGGGGCGGCGATGGGGTCGCAAGGCCAGGCGCCGTTGCTGTCGTCGCGGCGGCAGAAGCGGGTGGAGAACCAGCGTCGGTCGATGTCGAGGACGCTCATCTGCACGCGGTTCGGGTCGGCCGCCGAGTACCAGCGCACCGGGACGCGGGCACCATCGGGCAGCGATGCCAGCACTGCGGCGAAGTGCTTGGAGTCGGGCGTGGGCTGGCCGGCCAGGGCGGTGATGACGGCGCCGCTCGGCACGCGTGCGTTGGCGAACAGGTAGCCGCGGTAGGCGACGTAGACGCCTGCGTTGTTGAGGTCGAGGCCGTAGCTGCGGGCCACCTGGTAGGACAGGTCATGGAGGACCGCGCCGCCCAGCTCGACGTAGTGGTCGGGGCTCACCGCATGCAGGTCGCCAACGGTGACGGTGATGTCGAGGGGCTTGCCGCCCCGCTCCACCGACAGGGTGAGCGCCTGGCCGACCGCGTCGTCGAGGGCGGCCTCCAAGGGCACGAAGGTGTCGATAGGCTCGCCGTTCACCGCCGTGAGTACGTCGCCGGGCTGCAGCTTTCGGTGGGCGGGGCCGCCCGGAAGCACCTGTTCGACCACCAGCAAGCCGGTGCCGTCTTCGAAGCGCGCCCGGGTGGCCTCCTCCGTCTCGTCGCGCAGACCCAGCCGGTCGAGCTCATCGAAGGGCCGGTGACCGAAGGTGGTCTGCAGGGTGCCTCGAGTGACCTCCTTGCCATCCCGAATGAGCTCCACCGCGCGAACGATGCGGTCGAGGGGCAAAAAGAAGGAGGCGGCGCTGTTGCGATTGCTCCCGGCATTCAGGGCGATGACCCGACCGTCGGGGCCAATGACAGGCGAGCCCGAGGAGCCGCCCGAGGTCGACGAGGCCGACTGCAGGTAGAAGGTGTTGAAGTCGTTGTAGCGACCCGACCCATAGTTGGGCGCGTCGCGGTCGAGGCGGGCCAGGGTTCCGGACAGGATGCTGATCTTCTCGCCAGCATCGTTGCCGATGATGCGGATGTCGGCCCCCACCCTGGCCCCGGCTGGGTCGAGCTCCAGCTCGTGCAGGTCCATGAAGCGCACCGCCGCCGGGTCGAAGCGGAAGACGCCGAAGTCGTGCACGGGGTCGCGGTAGACGGCCTCGAGGGGCACCTCCTCGTTGTCGAGGAACACCGCCTCGGCCCGCACCGGACCGGGATGGACCACATGGCGGTTGGTGAGCAGCAGCCCCTGCTCCGCGTCGATGATGAAGCCCGTGGCGACGCTGTTGCCGGCACCATTGGTGTCGAAGGCGCGTACGGCGTCGACCCGCAGCGAGACCACCGCCGGCACCGCCTCGTCGAGAACGGTCTTCCAGTCAGCATCTTCGGGAGTGTCGCCGGCGAGCGCCAGGCTGGGGAGCGCACAGAGCAGCAGCAGTCGGCGGAGCATCGGACCTCACAGTGTCTTGCAACGAGCCAGGGGCCGTGGATGCCCGCCTTGCGGTGCGCTCAGAATGCGAGCTGCATCCAGAGGCGCGCAGTGTCGTTGGGGGCCTCGGTGCCGCCGTTTTCCATCCGGTGCAGGTAGGCGAGTCCGGCGCGCACGGTGTCGTCGCCGCCGTGCCAGGTGACGCCGGCCTGAAATTCGGCCACGTCGCCGTTGTCTTCGAGCTCACGGTGGTCGTCGAAGCTGGTGTAGCGGACGTAGGGCTCGACCATCCACACCGAGTAGCCGAGCTGGCCGGTCAGGCCCATGCGCGCGGTGTCCTCGAGCACGCCGGGCATCACGATGTCGACGTTCTGGGGCTCGAGGGTGGTCATCTGCACCTCGCCCAGCAGCGCGAGGCCGTCGACCCGCATGATGAGGTCGCCGCCGAAGCCGGTCTCCTTCACGCCGAGGTCGTTGTCCATCCAGTAGTTGCCGGCGGCCCCGATGGTGAAGCCCTTGACGCGGCCCCAGGTGCGGTAGACGTTGCCGGGGCCGTACACGAGGTCGACGCGGGTGGCGATGAGCTTGCCGTCGTTGTCATCGCCCATCAGGTCACCGTTGCCGTTGTACATGCCCGCGCGGATGCGGGCGTTGAAGCCGTCGCCGTCGGAGTCGCCGGTGTTGTAGTCGGCGGTGATGCCCACATCGCGGCCGGGAATCATGCGCACCGAACCCACGGCGCGGTCGCCCGACACCAGCTGGCTGGCGCTCATCAGGAAGTCGCGCGACACCGGCACCTTCTGCACGCCGCCGGTGAGCCACAGTCCCTTCACGGGCTTGTAGCCGCCTTCGGCCGAGATGAGCTGGATGGAGTCTGAGCCCGGCGGGTCGACGGCATCAAAGCCTGAGCTGAAGCCCATCGTGATGTCGTAGCGAACCTGGTCTTCCTTCGCGACGAGGCCGATTCGGGCCCGGCGCAGCTTGAAGCCGAAGTCGTCTTCGGGGTCGCCGTAGCCGGCCGGATCGGTGATCGGGTCGAGGTCCTGGTCCCACAAGGTGAACCACGGCTGGATGAGGCCGGTGGCCGTGGGCTTGGGGATCGCCTTGCCGTCGGCCTGGCGGGGGGCGGTGGGGTCCTTCTTCTTGCCCTTGGCGTGGGCATCTGCGCCAATTGTCGCCGCAGTGGACAGCGCGAGGAGGCCAAGGGCGCAAGACATACGACGGAGCATGGACCACCTCGTGGACCTGGGAGGGACGAGCCAATATTCTCCGGCCACCATGCGCGTCCAACACCTCTCTCTGCTCGCAGCGTCGACCTCCCCGAACAAGGGGGGCTCGGCCCGTCGCTCACCTGCCCCATCCGTGGGCTTTGTCGCGCTTGCCGGCCTGTCGCTGGTGCTCGGCTCGTGCAAGACCGAACAGAAGTCGTGGGCCAGCGCCTATGTGATCGGCAGCCTCGACGAAGCCATCGGTGGTCCGAAGGCCACGGCGCGTCCAGGCGACATCGTCCTCGAAAACGACCGCATCCGCCTCGCCATCCTCGGTGCGCGCAACAGCCTGGGTCCCCACACGTCGGGCGGCAGCCTCATCGACGCCGACCTGCAGCGAAACGACCCCCGCTTCTCGCAGGGCCGGGGCCTCGACCAGCTCGCCGAGGTCTTCCCCACCATCAACCTCAACGTCGCCGAGATCTACCACCCCGAGGCGGGCGAGGTGGACAGCTCGGGCGCGGCCCTCGAGCCGGTGGGGGACATCCAGATCGTGAACGCAGGCTCGGCCACCGAGCCCGCCCAGGTGTGCACGATTGGTCCCGAGCAGAGCTTCATCACCCTGCTCGACGCCCTGTGGGGCATCCAGTGGATTGCCGCCCGGCCCTACTTCCACCTGCGCACCGACTACATCCTCGCGCCCGGTGACTCCGCCGTCCTCATCCGCACCACGGTCCTCTTCGAAGACGACCCCGACTGCGACACGCCGGTCGATGGCTCCCAGGCCGCCGAGACCAAGGGCGATGGAGAGGTCCTCCCCCTGCTCGATCTCGCCCTCGGAAGCGATGGCGGCGGCGGTGTGGTCTTCGGCGACTTCTACCTGCAGGGCGGCAGCGTCGACGTCTTCACCCCGGGCGTGGGCTTCGACGAAGAAGGCTACGTGCAGGGTATTCTCGAGGACGGCGTCAACACCTTCACCGACCCCATCAACCTTCCCTTTCTCGCCGGCACCGCCGACCGCGTGAGCTACGCCCTGCTCAATGCGTCGGGCAATATGTTCGTGCCGATGTTCACGTCCTCCCAGACGGTGGCCGTGGGCGCTGGGGTCACCGGCAATGGCACGACTGCACGCTTCGAGAGCGGCGATGGTCCCTTCCACTACGACCGTTGGTTCGGCCTCGGACACGGCGACGTGGGAAGCGCGGCCGAGGCGGTGTGGGAGGCCCGCGGGGAGGCGCTCGGACGGGTGAGTGGACACGTCGTCGAGCAGTCCACCGGCATGGCGCTCAGCGGCGTGCGGGTGTTCGTCTATGAACAGGGCGCCGAGGCCCCCTACATCGAGTGGACCACCGACGTGGGCATGGACAGCCAGCTCGACGGCTCCTTCGGCGGCGGCCTGCCCCCAGGCAAGTATGAGCTGATGGTGCATGCCGAGGGGCGTCCCGACAGTGTGCGGGTGCCCTTCACCCTCAAGGCGGGCGACGACCTGCGGGCCGTGCTCGAGTCCCCCCGTCCGGGCACCGTGCGCTTCGAGGTGGTCGATGAGACCGGCCTCAACGTGCCTGCCAAGGTGAGCTTCTTCGCGGCCGGCAACACCGAGAGCCCCCGCGACCCCGTGCTCGGCGATGGCTTCATCGGCGGCAGCCCGGCCCAGGTGGTCTTCACCGCAGAGGGCTGGGGCGACGTCATCCTGCCCCCCGGCGAGTACTACGCCGTCGCCAGCCGGGGCATCGAATACGAGATCGACATCACCGACAGCTTCAAGGTCACCCACGCCTCGGCCATCGACCTCGACCTGCAGGTGGTGCGCAGCGTCGACACCAGCGGGTGGGTGTCGGGTGACTTCCACGTCCACGCCTTCCGCTCGCACGACTCTGGCGTGAACCTCCACCAGCGCATCATCACGATGGTGTCCGAGGGCGTGGAGTTCTTCTCGTCCACCGACCACGACGCCGTCACCGACTACGCCCCCGCCGTGGCCGACCTCGGTCTGGAGAGCTGGGTGCAGACCGCGGTGGGCCTCGAGGTCACCACCATCGAGGTCGGTCACTACCTCGGCTTCCCCCTCGTGATGGACCACCTCGCCGACCAGGGCGGCTCGCTCGACTGGACCGGCATGACCCCCATCGAGATGATCGAGGACCTCCGCGAGCTCGGCAGCATCACCGACACCGAAGAAGACGAACACGACGGCCCCGTGGTCTTCGTCGGCCACCCCCGCGACGGCATCCTCGGCTACTTCGACCAATACGCGGTCAACCCCTACAAGGACAACGGCGGCGACGTCTACCTCGACGACTCCACCCTCGCGGTGCTCTCCGGCAACGAGCTGCTCGACAAGGTGAACTTCACCATGGAGTTCGACGCGATGGAGGTGCTCAACGGCAAGCGCATGGAGCTCATCCGCACGCCCACCGCACCCGAGCTCGCGGACTACAAGGCTGGCGGGAACACCGACCAGGTCGACATGTTCGTGCGCACGATGGACGAACAGCTCGACCTCGAGGACGGCACCTACACCCTCGGCTACGGCTACGAGGGCGTGGTCGACGACTGGTTCACGCTCAACAACCTCGGCTACCGCATCACCGCCCTCGGCAACTCCGACACCCATGGCCTCACCAGCACCGAGTCGGGCTGCCCGCGCAATTTCGTGATGGCCGACACCGACGACCCCGGCTTCCTCGACGACGCCGACGTCGCCCGGGCCGTCAAGGAGGGCCGCGTGGTGGCCTCCTATGGTCCCTTCGTGCGCTTCTACGCCAATGGCGACGAGCGGCAGGGCCCGGGTTCCGATGTGTCGGCGGGCACCGTGGAGCTGTCCATCGAGGTCTCCTCTCCCGGCTGGTTCAACATCGATCGGGTGGAGCTCTACGAGAATGGCCGTCTCATCGAGGAATGGGACACCGACGCCATCGACAACGGCTCGGTGCTCAACTTCTCCGAGACGCATACCGTCACCCCGGACAAGGACAGCTGGTACGTCGTCATCGCCGCCGGCGGCGACGACCTGTCGCCTGTCTTCACGCCCGTCGAGTTCCCGCCCATCTTCCTCGAAGACGTCGTCACTGGCGCCCTCGCGGGCATTGGCCTCGACAGCATCCTCGCGGAGGCCGTTCCCGTGCCGCGCGCCTTCCCCGTCCACCCGTATGCGCTCACGAACCCCATCTGGGTCGACGCCGACCTCGACGGTGAGTTCACCCCGCCCGGCATCCCCGAGTGGCTGGTCGAGCCCGAGGAACCCGCGGAGTGACCTCCAGACACCCCCTGCTCGACCTTCCTGCCATCGACGCCCCCACCGCGGTCATCGACTTCGAGACCACCGGGCTGTCGTCGGCCGGCGGTGACCGGGTCTGCGAGGTGGCGGTGGTGCGCGGAAGGCCCAGGGGCGGACGCCGCCGCAAGTACAGCCGGCTGGTCGACCCCCAGATGCCGATGCCGGCCCTCGCGCAGGGCATCCATGGCATCTCCGATGACGACCTCAAAGGGCAGCCCCCCTTCGTCGATGTGCTGCCGAGCCTCGCCAAGGTGCTCGATGGTGCCGTCATCGTGGCCCACAACGCGCAATTCGACGTGGGCTTCCTCCGCGCGGAGTGCCACCTCGCGGGCGTGCCGGTGCCCGAGCTGGGGCCGGTCGTCTGCACCCTCGACCTTTCCCGCAGTCTCTATGGCTTCTCCAGGTGCAGCCTCGAAGCCCTCGCCCGGCGCACCGGCACCCCCCAGGACACCGCGCACCGGGCCCTCGCCGACACCATCACCACCATGCGGGTCTACAAGGAGCTCCTCCTGGGGCTCGGGGGTGCCCTCGACGCCCCGCCCACCGTCGCCGACCTGCTCGAGCGTGCGCAGCTGTTGCAGAAGGGGGGCGATGGGCGGCGCCAGCTTGCCAATGAGATCCGGGTGGCGGCCGAGTCCGAGGCCACGCTGACCATCGACTACACGAACCGCTACGGCGACGGTCCCCTCACCACACGCCGCAAGGTGACGGTGAAGGAGGCCCGGCTTCCCTACTTCGACGCCTGGTGCCACCTCCAGAACGAGCTGCGCACCTTCCACATCCGCCGGGTGCAGCAGATCCTGTAGCCCAAGAAGCACGAAGACGGCCTGCTGGAGGCCGTCTTGCTCATGCCCGTGTGCGGGTCAGCCGTGCTTGGCTTCGAGCCAGCGCTCCGCGTCGATGGCCGCCATGCACCCCGAACCGGCGGCGCTGATGGCCTGGCGGTAGACGCTGTCCTGGATGTCGCCTGCCACGAACACGCCCTCCACATTGGTCTTCGACGTGCCGGGGATGGCGTTGAGGTAGCCCACGTCGTCGTGGTCGATCCACTGCTTGAAGGCGTCGGAGTTGGGCTTGTGGCCGATGGCGAGGAACAGGCCCTTGATGTGGTTCCAGTCGGTCTCTTCGCCGGTGAGGTTGTTCTTCACCCGGATGCCCTCGACCTCGTGGGCGCCGAGCACATCGGTGACCGAGGTGTTCCAGTGGACCTCGACCTTGTCGTTGGCCAGCACGCGGTCCTGCATGATCTTGGAGGCCCGCAGCACGTCGCGGCGCACGAGCAGGTGCACCTTGCTGGCGAACTTGGTGAGGAAGGCTGCCTCTTCGGCCGCCGAGTCGCCGCCACCGACAACCGCGAGCTCCACGCCCTGGAAGAAGAAGCCGTCGCAGGTGGCGCAGGCGCTCACGCCGTGGCCCTGCAGGCGCGTCTCGTTGGGGAGGCCGAGGTACTTGGCCGTGGCGCCGGTGGCGATGATGAGGGTGCGGGTGTGGAAGGTCTTTCCGTTGGCCGTGTGCAGCTCGAAGGGCCACACGTCGAGCTTGCAGGAGGTGACCTCATCGAACTCGAAGCGGGTGCCGAAGCGGCTCACCTGCTTCTTCATCACGTCCATCAGCTCGGGACCCTGGATGCCGTGCTCGAAGCCGGGGAAGTTCTCCACCTCGGTGGTGATGGTGAGCTGGCCGCCGGGCTGCATGCCCTCGAAGACCAGGGGCTTGAGGTTGGCGCGGGCGGCGTAGAGGGCGGCGGTGAGGCCAGCAGGGCCTGACCCACAGATGATGACGTCTTCAACGGGCGTGGCCGACTCGGCGGTGGACATTCGATCTCCAAGGAATCGTGGGCCGGAGGCGCTGCACTCGAAAGCATGGGAGGACAGACGGACCGGCGCGGTGCGGCAAAGACAATATTGGGCTGATGGGTTGCGTCAACCGGCATGCCGCCGGGTGGTGATGCCCGAGTGTGGCTGGAGCGTCGATTGGCCGTCCCCTCCCCTGCCGAGCTGCGGACTTTGCTGCTCTCCGAAGCCCGACGCCTCGGTTTCTCGCGGGCGCGGATTGCGAAGCTCCCCCGCAGAGCGCCCGGTGCGACGGCGTTCTCCACCATGGTGCATACCGGTCGCACCGCCGAGATGGACTGGATGGCCAAGGGGATGGCGCCGCGGATCGACCCGGCCGAGCTGCTGCCTGGGGCCGCTTCGGTGCTCGTGCTGGGGCTGGACTACCGGTGGGAGCGCCCCTCAGACCCGGGTGGCCTCACGGGCAAGGTCTCGTGCTACGCCTGGGGCCGTGACTACCACAACCTCGTGTCCAAGCGGCTTCGCAAGCTGTGCGCCACGCTGCGACGCCAGGGGGTGGGCAGCTTCTGGAGCGTCGACGCCCGTCCGCTGGTGGAGCGCGCCTGGGCGGCCGAGTCGGGCCTCGGCTACGTCGGCCGCAACTGCATGGTCATCGTGCCGGGACAAGGCTCCTACCTGTTCCTGGGTGCGGTGCTCATCGACGCTCCGGCCGATCCCGACCCACCGCTCCGTGGGGGCCTGCTCCAGCACTGCGGCCGCTGCACCCGCTGCCATGAGGTGTGCCCCACGGGTGCCTTCACCGGCGACGGCCAGCTCGACGCTGCGCTGTGCATCTCCACCCTCACCATCGAGCACCGGTCCACCATTCCACCCCAGCTCGCCCGGCAGTGTGGCCGGTGGGTGTTCGGCTGCGACCTCTGCCAGGACGTGTGCCCCCACAACCACCGTCCCCCCACCTCCCTGGAGCGGGACTTCCAGCCCCGACCGGGTCACGCCTGGCTCGACCTCGAGTGGGTGCTGTCCACGGAAGATGACGCGCTGGAGGCTGCTTTGGTGGGTTCTCCCCTGCGGCGTCCCAAGGCCTGGGGGCTGAAGCGCAACAGCCTCGTGGTGCTGGCCAACCTCGCAGACCCCACAGGCGTCCCCCTGGCCGAGGCCGCGCTGTCCCATCCACATCCAGTGGTGCAGGCCCAGGCCCGCCAGACGCTCGACGCACTCAGGCCGGGATGAAGCTCCGCTCGAAGGCGAGGTTGCGGGCGTGGTCGGCTTCCTGCGCGTTGAGGATGCCCGACTCGGTGAGCAGCTTGAACTCGCGCTGCAGGCTGGTGCCGCAAAGATAGGTGCCGTCGGTGTTCACGGTGATGGGCACGCCGGCTTCGAGGAAGGTGCCGAGGATGAATTTGAACTCTTCGAGGTGACGAACGGCGCGGGTGTGGAGGTTGGAGGTGGGACAGATCTCCAGCACGGTGCCGGTGTCGGCGAGCCGCTGCAGGGCCTCCTCGTTGTAGGCCGCGCGCACGCCGTGGCCGATGCGGTCGGGCTTGAGGTGCTTGAGGACGGCGATGACGCCCTCTCCCGAGGTGTTGGCGGTCTCGCCGGTGTGGATGGTGGTGCCGAGGCCGGCCTCGCGGGCCTTGTCAAACATGCGGGCGTAGCGGGCCACGCCGTCTTGCAGCTCGAGTGGGCGGGTCTCGGTGCCTGCGAGGTCGATGCCGATGACGCCGCGGCTCTTGTAGCGAATGGCCTTGTCGAGGATGATCTCGTTGAGCTCGGCCGAGAACTCTCGGGCCAGGCAGAAGATGAGCCCCGCCTTGATGCCGTACTCCAGCACCGCCCGGTCCATGCCGCGGAGGGCGGCGTGGATGATGTGGTCGAGGTCTCTTTCGCCGCCGAGGTTGCGCTTCATCGGGTTGAAGCGGAGCTCGATCTGGGACACCCGGGAGCCGCGGTATTCCTTGCCCATGATCTCGTAGACCGACCGCTCGATGGCGGCCGGGCTCGACTGGATCTTCTCGGTCCACTCGTGGAGGATGCGCAGGTAGTCGTCGAGACTCTTCACCTTGCGGGGATTGATGGTGATGAGGTCGACGAACTCCCAGTAGTCGCGCACGGGGAGCTTGAAGCCCTGCTGGTGGGCGATGGACCACATCACATGGGGGGCGACCGACGAGCCGGCGTGGATGTGAAGGTCGCAGTAGTCTGTGTTGTCCATGGGGCCGCCGTCTTCGGGGATGGGGACCTCAGGTCCCGTCGGGGTCGCCGCGCACGCTGTCGTAGTCGAACAGCTCGAGCACCTGCACCCGAGCACCCGGACCCACCACGCGCGCGTAGCAGCCAAGTCGGCTGGTGGGGGTGGGCGGCGGGCCGGGCTCCCGAGACCGCCCTTCGTGGGGCTTGCCATCGGCGAGTGCCTGCATCGAAGCCCGCTCTCCGTCGGTGATGGGGGACAGTCCGGTGGGGTCGAGAACCTCCACCCGGCATTGCGCGCAGCCACCATCGGGACAGGTGCCGCCTGCGCGACGACCCGTTCCCATCGGCTGCGGGAGCGCCTGGCTGGCCATCAGCAGCGAGTAGTGCTCCTCGGCCTGCACGACATGCTCGCTGCCGTCTGGCAGCACGTAGGTGACCGGGTAGCGGATGATCTCGTGGCGGCGCTTGCCCACGCCGAGGGCCTTCTTGAGGCGCTTTCTGATGCCGAAGCGGGACATGCGGGCTCTCCGAGGGGGTGTCTGGAATCCCTAGCGTGTCGGGGGCGCCCACACGAACGATTCAGCCGGCGGCTTCGCGCTCGCTGGACTCGATGGCGTCGACCAGGAACTCGAAGGCGTCGTCGACAGAGTTCGAGCGATGGAAGAGCAGGAGGTCCTTCTCGCTGATGGTGCCCCACTTCATCATGGCCTCGACATCGATGACGTCGTCCCAGTAGTCAGTGCCGTAGAGCACCGTGGGCATGGGCTTCTTGATCTTGCCAGTCTGGCGGAGGGTGAGGGTCTCGAACAGTTCGTCCATCGTGCCGAAGCCACCCGGCATCAGAACCATCGCCTTGGCCAGGTAGAGGAACCAGTACTTGCGGGTGAAGAAGTAGTGGAATTCGAAGGCCAGCTCGGGCGTGACGTACTGGTTGACCTTCTCCTCGAAGGGCAGCGAGATGCCGAGGCCGACACTGCGCCCGCCCTGAACATCGGCGGCGCCCCGGTTGGCGGCCTCCATGATGCCGGGTCCACCGCCGGTGGAAACGTAGTAGCGACGCGCGGCCTTGCGCCCCATGTCCCACTCGGTGAGGCGCCGGGCGAGCTCGCGGGTGTCGTCGTAGTAGCGGCCCAGCTTCGCGCGGTTGTTGGCCACCCGGAGGGCGCGCTCCAGCTCCTGCTTGGCGTGGGGCTCGATGCAGCGGCCCACCTCGCGCTCGAGGTGGGCGACCTCGTCGGCGGCGACACGGCTGGGTCGGGCGCGGGCCGAGCCGAAGAACACGATGGTGTCGCGGACACGCTGTTCCTTGAAGCGCTGGCGGGGCTCCTCGTACTCACACAGGATGCGGATGTGGCGGGCGGCAGGGCTGTTGAGGAAGCCGAGGTTCTTGTAGGCCTTCTCGGGATGCGAACTCATCTGTGCTCCGGGGTGTGCTCGTGCGTCGCAGGCGGCCCGTTGTCTGCCGGTGTCTGAGGGACACGACACCCCGTTGCGGGTGGGGCTTTGGCGGACTCCGCTGCGGCGGAGAGTCTGGTTTCTTCGGTTGGTTGTCGAGCGACCCGCAGTCTAACGACCCGGGGATTTCGACGGAAGCAGGTGACCAGAGGTGACACCGGTTGGCACGGCTGGTGTTGGAGCAGGCAAGCCGGTGGCGCAGCAACTCGCGCCCCGAGTCCACGGAGGCCGCCCATGACCCGCAGTACGCTCCTCGCCGTCGTCTTCGCCCTCGCTCCCGGGTGCGTGGTCTACGACTACCCCTGCAATCAAAAGGACCGCTTGTTCGACGGTGACGGCGACGATGACGGCGGCGACGACGGCGACCTGCTCGATGACGGCGGCGGCGACGACGGTGGCGATCTGCTCGACGACACCGAGGACACGGGCGACTTCGGAGACACCGGAGACACCGGCGAGGAGGAGGTCGTGGCCCCGGAGGCCTTCAGCCTCACCCCTGGCGAGGTGGACCTCGCCGAGTCCACCCTGGCCGACCTTCTCGCGGTCGACGTGGAGGACTTCGACCACACCCTCATCTCGGGGGTGAGCTTCACGGGTGACGTGGTGCTGTGTGCGCTGGAGCTGCAGCCCGAGGGGGCCACCGTCTCCTTTGCCGCGCCCTTCGACGCGGCGCTGGGGCCGGTGCACATGGTGGTCGAGCTGGGAGAGCTCGGCGTCGTCACGGTCGAGGATGCCGTGACCGTGACCGATCCGGGGGGGCTTGTGGTGCCTGACCCCGAGGCCGACCCCTGCGGTTGAGGCGGGGCTTCAGCGCTTCGCGAGGGCGAGGCAGCCGCGAAGGGCGAGCTGACCGTCGGTGATGAGGTCGACCGGAACACCGTCGAGCACATGGTTCACGGGACCGGGCGCCCGGAAGCGTGGCGCGAAGATCGGACGGGCCAGCGCCGTGCCGAGGTGACCGGCCACGCCGCCGCAGATGTGGACGGCTCCGGCCCGCACCGTGAGCGCGAGCCCCCGGCACACGTCGGCGACGGAGCCCACCCAGGCGTCGACGGCGACGTCGGGAACGCTCTCACCGCCAGCACTTGCGGCCACAGCCAAGGCCTCCAGGCGGTCGAGGTCGTCGCCGAGGGCGGTGCTGCGGTCGCCCTGGAACCAGGCCACCACGCGACCGAGCCCGCGTCCGCACAACACATCCTCCCACTCGGTGGGGCGCTCCCACTGGGCGGAGAAGGCCTCGGCGAAGTCGGCCAGCTCCGCACAGGCCGCCGCAAAGGGAGCGTGTCCACCTTCGCCACTCACCACACCGCCGCCCGGAAGCGCCAGCGCGACACCCAGGCCGGTGCCCAGTCCCACGACCACGGCAGGACGCCTGCCATCTGCGCGCCCGGCCACCAGTGCCACCCGGTTGTCTGGCCCCACAGCCTGAATGCCGGCGGCGGCGGCTTCGAGATCGTTGACCAGGCGGGCGGAGGGCGCGCCCAGGCTGCGCACGTCGAGGGTGACCGCGGCATTGGTGAGCGTCACGGACGGTCCATCCACGGGCGCGGCCACGGCCACACACGCAAAGGCCGGCGGAGACGAGGAGCCAGACAGCTCCTTCCAGACCCGCGACAGGTCTTCCAGATCCCGCGTGGCCCAGGTGCGGGCTTCATGCAATGCATGACCCGCCACCGCAAAGCGGGCGTTGGTGCCGCCGACATCGCCGACGAGCCCGAGCGCCATGGTGGTCTCCACGGTCAATGACCGGCGCAGGCCGCCTCGACGGCAGCGATGGTCTTCGGAATGGCGGCCGTCAGGTTCACGGGGCCGTCGGCGGTGACCAGGATGTCGTCTTCGATGCGGATGCCCATGCCCCGGAAGCGCTCGGGGGCCTGCTCGTCGTCGGATGCGACGTAGATGCCGGGCTCGATGGTGAGCACCATGCCGGCAGCGAGCGGTGTGGAGGTGCCGCCGCCGGCGTAGGCGCCCACGTCGTGGACGTCGAGGCCGAGCCAGTGGCCGGTGCCATGCATGAAGTAGCGCTTCTGGGCGCCGTCCTCGATGAGCTTGTCGACCACTGCGGCGTCGTCGGCGTCGCCTTCGAGCAGGCCGAGGCGGCACATCGCCTGGGTGAGCAGGCGGGTGGTGAGGTTGTGGACGGCCTGGTGGGTGGTGCCCACGGTGCAGGCGGCGACCGCCTCGATCTGGGCGTCGAGAACAGCCTGGTAGAGCTCTCTCTGGGCCTCGGTGAACACGCCGTCGACCGGCCAGGTGCGGGTGACGTCGGCCGTGTAGCCATCGACCTCGCAGCCAGCGTCGACACACACGAGGGTGCCGGACTCGAGCGGAGCGTTGTTGGTGATGTAGTGGAGGATGGTCGCGTTGTCTCCGCCGCCCACGATGGTGGTGTAGCCGGCGCCCCAGCCGCCGCGCCGCCGGAAGGTGCCGTCGATGATGGCCTCCAGCACGTACTCGTGGACGCCAGGTGCAGTCGCTGCCATGGCTGCGATGTGGGCCTCGGCGGTGATGTCGGCAGCCTGCTGCAGCACGGCGAGCTCCGCCTCCGTCTTGTGGAGCCGGAGGTCGTGCAGGAGCAGCTCGGTGTCGGCAAAGACGGTGGGCACATCGAGGCCGGACTTGCGCGCCGCCCGCCTGGCCTTGTTGATGGCGGTGGCGAGGATCCGGTCGTGTTCGGCGTTGTCGGCGAAGCGGTAGTGCAAGGTGCGCAGGCCTTGGAGCAGGCCGGGCAGCTTCTCGGGAAGGCTGTCCCACTCGTAGGCGGCGCTGGCGCCAAACATCGTCTCCGCGCCCTCGGGTCCCGCCCGCCGACCGGTCCAGACCTCGCGCTCGGGATTGCGCGGCTGCACGAACATCACCACTGGCTCGTCGGCGTCTTTGCGGATGAGTACGGCACACTCGGGGTCGGGCCAGCCCGTGAGCCAGAGCACGTCGGAGTGCTGGCGGTATCGATACTCGGCGTCGTTGTTGCGCAGGTGCTCGGGGCTGGAGAACACGAGCAGGCCCTCTCCTTCACCCAGGCGCTCGAGCAGGCGCGCCCGGTTTTCGGCATGCAGCGCGGGATGGCGCGGCGCGAGGCGCGGATCGGGGGGACGGGTGCGGTCTTTCGTGGCGTCGGGCGAGGACGTGTCGTTCACGGAGACTCCTGGCAGGCGGACAGCGGGGTCCCTTGTATCGGACCCGGCGGACGATGGCGCCCGGGGCTGGCTTCTGCGCACACTTCGTCTGCGCACGCCCGTGTGAGAATGCTATGCAAGGGGCCTCTTGGACCCCCTCGGGCCGGTGGGTCGGTGGTCAGGCATCTGGAGTCGTGACGTGAGCGCATCCTCTCCTTCTCTCTCGCCGGTCGACCAGGCCGCTTCGGCGCCCGCGATGGTGGGCTCGGCGCGGGCCGCCCGTCAGGCGGGTGCTCCCGGGGTCTTCGACGGACCGGTCGTCATCGTGGGTGCCGGCGTCACAGGCCTCGTCACGGCACACCTGCTCGCAGAGGCGGGTGCCGAGGTCGTGGTTATCGAGAAGCTCGACCAGCTGGGTGGTCTGGCGCGCTCCTACATCTACGAGGACAACTATGTCTTCGATTGTGGTCCCCACCGCTTCGACACCAACAACCCCAACATCAAGGCCTACCTGGAGCGGGTGCTGAGCCGCGAAGGCACCTTCTACGAGCGCAAGTCCGAGGTCTACTTCAAGGGCAAGTACTACGCCTGGCCCATCAAGCCCCAGAACCTCGCCCAGCTGCCCCCGCGCCTGGCGGCCCGCGCCTTCGTCGACCTCGCGGTCAATGGCTACAAGGAGTACGGCGAGGACAACTTCGAGAACTACATCCTCCGCCAGTACGGTCCCACGCTCTACAAGCACTTCTTCGAGGGCTACTCGATGAAGTTCCTGCAGCTTCATCCGAGCGAGACCCACTCCGACTGGGCGAAGGTCGGCATCAACCGCGCCATCATCGATGACAACGCGCAGATGCAGAACCTCGGGCAGCTCCTCAAGAGCACGCTGCTGCAGTTCAACAAGACCCCGCAGCGCTTCCTCTACCCTCAGTCGGGCATGTACGAGGCGTGGGACGAAGTGGCCGCCAAGGTGCAAAAGCACGGCGGGCGCATCATCCTGGGACAAGGCGCCCAGATGCGGGGAGATGGCAGGCGGGTCACCCATGTGCGCGCGGGCGAGGAGGAGTTCGAGCCCTCTGTGGTGATCTGGACGGCCCCCATCACCCTCGCCTGCGAGCAGCTGGGCCTGCACCGTCCCGACCTCAACTACCTCGGTCTGCTCCTCTACAACGTCATCGTGCGTGAAGAGGCGCCGCGCGACTACCAGTGGTGCTACTACGGCGCCCGCGACCTCCTCATCAACCGGGTGTCCGTCCCCCGCTTCTTCAGCCCGAAGACCACCACTCCCGGGGTGACCGGCTACTGCAACGAGGTCACCTGCATGGTGGGCGACTCGCGCTGGAACCATGGCGAACGCCTCATCGACTGGGTCATCGACGACATGGTCCGGGTGGGGCTCGTGAAGGACCGCGGCAACGTGCTCGACTGTCATGTGGAGCGGCTCGCGGAGAGCTACCCCATCTACCGCAAGGACTACCCGGTGGAGCTCGACAAGGCGCGCACGCAGCTGTCCGCCTTCGACAACCTTCGGCTGGCGGGCCGCACCGGGCTGTTCTGGTACAACAACATGGACCACTCCATGGAAAACGCCCTGCAGCTCACCCGACGCCTGTTGCGCGAGGCGGGGCATGGCGACGTGAGCGAGGAGAAGCTCGCGCACGGGTGAGTCCTACCGACGGCACATTCTCGCAAATGACGTCTGCACGGCCGTATCCAACGAGTCGTCCCAGGCGGGGAGTCCGAGCGAGGTGGCGCGCTCGAGGCTCACGCGCTTCGCGCAGGCCGGGCGCACGAGCTGCTGCTGGTCCTTGTTCTGGGCTGCTGCCGCCCGAACCACCAGCTCGCCGTAGACCGCGGTGCAGATGCGCTCAGGCACCGTCCCGCACACCCGGGAGGTGAGTCCCCCGCCTTCCTCTCGGTCCGCCAGCAGGCGCACCATGACGGCCTCTGCGCGCTCCTCACCAGACGGCCCCAGCGCCCGCACCGACACATCCCGCGCAGCCCGCCAGGCGGCCTCCTCTTCACCAGGTGCGAAGCGGGAGACTGCGACCGTGACCTCGCGGGTGACGGCGTGTCCGAGGCACCGGTTTCGGTAGCGCCCCGCATCGGCACAGCACCGCTTCGCATCCGCCACAGACACCGCGGCGGCGTCACACACCAGGAAGCTGCACTCGTCGCGCCAGAGTCCTGCAGGGATGGCGGCGCACTGCCGCAGGCCGGCCTGCAGGTCGGCAGCGGCCAGCGACTCGGCGACGAAGGCCAGGCATTCCGCTCGGAGCGAGTCGTCGACAATCCTCAAGCACGCGTCGGTCTCGCCATCTGCAGCCTGCACGTAGGCCGCCCGGTCGGCGTCGATGGGCTCCGCTGTCCCACATGCCACCAGGAACCACGGTGCGAGCCACCTCAGAACGACAGCACCAGGGCGATGGTGTGCTCGGCCTGGGAGATGTTCGAGCTGTCGTCGTCGACCGCGTCGCCCACGGGCAGCTCGAAGGCGTAGAACAGCTCGGCCTGTTCGTTGCCGACTCCGAGGCCTGCGGTGAGGCGGTCGTCGAGGGTGGCGGCGTCTCGGGCGAAGCCCAGGCGGATGGGCACGATGTCGGAAGCCCGGAATGCAGTGCCCACGCCGAAGCCGACCTCGGGATTCGCGTGGCTGGTGAGGTCGGTGACCACGTCGGCGGACAGGGAGGCCATGGGGCTCGGCTCCCAGCGAAAGCCCCCCGAGATCTGGGTGGGCGCGAACCACAGGTTTGTGGGGATGAGGCGCTCGCCATTGAGGGACAGCACCACGGAGCGGCCGAGGTAGGCGGCCATCGACACTCCACCGCTGAGCTTCGCGACCGACTCGTCGAAGCCGTTGGTGCGGTGGTTCCACTCCACGGTGCCGCCAAAGCCGAGCGTGCGCTGCAGCACTGCGAAGCCGAAGCCGCCTCCCACCCGCATCGTGGCGTCTCGCAGGTCGTCGAAGGTCTCGCCGGGCTCCTTCCAGCCTGGGAGGTCCTCGCTGCGCACCGTGGGGCGGGACACCTCTCGGCCGAACACGAGTCCGGCGGCCAGTGGACCGGTCTGGCTGTCCATTGCCGCCGCATGCACCCGGCGAAGGTTGTCGGGGCCGATCGAAAAGTCGGCGCCGGCGTCGTAGCGGGTGCGGAAGGGCAGGGTCGCGGGCGCCCGCATGATCACGCTGAGGCTGCCGAGGTCGCCACGGCTGGTGTGGCCCTGGGCGCGCTCACGGGCCATCTCGGTTTCGACCGCGCTCGCAGCGCCGGGCAGGACAGCGGTGGCGGCGAGCGCGAGGAAGGGGACCAGGCGAGCAGTCATGGGGGGCCCCGCAGGGGTGGGCGTGATGGGCACGCCAGGAGCTGGGATGGGCTTGAGCACGCTGTTTTCGGGCACATGCGATGGTGTCGCCCGCGCACGCCTATAGTGGGTATTGTGTCAGGGCAAGGCACTGCGCCAAACGTGCGCCACCTGCAGTTGGTTTGCACAAGCGGTGGGGTGATAGCTGCCGGCGGCCTCGGAGATGCATGTCGACGTCCAGCCCCCGCTTCGCCCAGGTCGCCGTCGCCGTCCCGGTCGACCAGCCCTTCACCTACGCCATCCCGCCCGAGCTGCGTGGAGTCGTCGTGGTCGGCCACGCCGCCCTGGTGCCCTTCGGTCGGCGCAGGGTGACCGGCTACGTGGTGGGCTTGCTCGACGACACCGACATTCCCGTCGATCGCATCAAGCCCATCGCGCGTCTGCTCGACCCCGCGCCCGCGCTCGATGCAGGGCAGCTCGCATTGTGCCGGTGGGCGTCGGACTACTACCTGTCCGGCCTTGGTGAGGTCATCGCCACTGCCCTGCCCACCTCCTACCGGGCGAAGAGTCGGCGGGTGCATCTCGCTGCACCTGAGGGCGTAGATGCCGTGGCAGAGGGTGGTCTCGACGACTCCCTGCGCATGTCGGTGCTGCGAGATGTGGTGGCTCGGCCGGGCCGCACCCGCGCAGGCATCGAGCGGGGACTGCGCGGGGAGGCGGATGGGGAGGCCGTGGCCCGGGCGCTCGACGCCTTGGTGCGAGACGGCCTGGTGGTCACCGAGCAGCGGGACTCCGCCGGACCCCGGGGCACCCGCAAGGTGGTGCGCCTGTTGGTGGACAATGCCGATGAACACGCATTGATGCGTGGGGTGCGGATGCGCGGGGTGCTGGCAGCCCTCGTGGAGGCTGGCGGTGCGGCTCCGCTCACTGATCTGGTGGACCGCCAGGGGACGGCCGCGCGAGCTTCGGTGGCGCGGCTGGTGGACCGCGGGCTGGTAGAGGTGGTCGAAGAGGAGGACCGCCGGGCCGTGGACGACATGGGATTGGTCCCGCTCGACCCTGCACCGCCGACCCCGAACGCCGATCAGAAGGCCGCGCTCGACGCCATTGCGGAGGTGGGCAAGGGCGCGCTCCTGCTTCATGGCGTCACCGGCTCAGGCAAGACCGAGGTCTACCTGCAGGCCGCGGCCAGGGTGCTGCAGAACGACCGTCAGGTGTTGGTACTGGTGCCCGAGATAGCCCTCACTCCCCAGCTCCTCGGGCGGTTCAAGGCGCGCTTCGGACCTTCTGTGGCGGTGCTTCACTCCGGGCTCGCGGCCGGTGAGCGGCTGCGCGAGTGGCGCCGCATCCGAGCCGGCGAAGCCACGGTCGCCGTGGGCGCGCGCTCGGCCTTGTTCGCCCCATTTCGCGACCTCGGTCTCATCATCGTCGACGAGGAGCACGACGACTCCTACAAGCAGGACGACGGCGTGCGCTACCACGCCCGCGACCTCGCCGTGGTGCGTGGCCTGTTGTCGAAGTGTCCGGTGGTGCTCGGCTCGGCCACCCCGAGCCTGGAGAGCTGGGACAATGCCCGCGCTGGCCGCTACCGTCTCGTGCAGATGCCGCATCGTGCCACCCCCCGCGCAGTGCCCAAGGTGGAGCTGGTGGACATGTGTGGAATGCCGTCCACCACGGTGTTGTCCGCCCCCCTCGAGCAAGCCCTCAAGGACACCATTGCGGCTGGCGGGCAGGCCATCGTGCTCTTCAACCGGCGGGGCTTCGCGCCGGTGGTGGAGTGTCCCGGTTGTGGGGCGCACTTCACCTGCCCTTCGTGTGGCATCGGAATGGTCCTCCACAAGAAGCAGGGCCGCGTGACCTGCCACTACTGCGGCTTCAAGCGCCACTACGACCCGAAGTGCCGCACCTGCGGAGATGAGTTCGCCGAGCTCGGCTTTGGCACGGAGCGGGTCGCCGAGGCTGTGGCGGAGCTGCTGCCCGACGTGCCAGTGGGCCGGATGGATGCTGACACCACCGCCGTGAAAGGCGCCCATGCGCGCATCCTCGAACAGTTCCGGGCGGGCGCCACCCGGGTGTTGGTGGGCACCCAGCTGGTCGCCAAGGGCCACGACTTCCCCAACGTCCACCTCGCGGGGGTGGTGGGGGTGGACAATGTGCTGTCGCTGCCCGACTTTCGCAGCGCCGAGCGCACCTTCTCGCTCGTCACCCAGCTCGCTGGTCGGGCGGGTCGCGGAGACCGGGCGGGCAAGGTGCTGGTCCAGACACGGCATCCCGAGCACTTCGTGTTTCAGGAGCTGCAGCGTCCCCCCGGCGAGGACCTCGACGCCTTCCACAAGGAAGAAGCCCGCCAGCGAGGCATTCTCGGCCAGCCACCGGCCACCCGTCTGGTCATGCTCCGGATCGAGGGCGCCAACCGCCAGGCAGCGTGGGATGCCGCACAGGACCTCGCCATCGCGCTCAGAAAGCGGGTGGGTCGAGGTCGTGGGATGGAGCAGGTGCTGGGTCCGGTGTCGGCCCCCTTGTCCCGCCTGGTGGGCCGCTGGCGCTTCCAGGTGATTCTCCGGGGGCGTGACACCCGGCTCGTGCGGCGCTGGTTGCGGGACAACCGCGGTGTGCTGATGAAGCCCGGGCGCAAGGGCGTGCGTATCGTGCCGGACGTCGACCCGCGGAACCTGCTGTGAGTCGTCTGCGGTCGGCGACGCCTCTGCTCACAGCGGTGGCGCTCTACCTCGCAGTGGCCGGATGGCAGACCTGGGCGGCATTTTCGAGCCCGGTCCCTGTCATACTCGGCGGTGGCGACCAGCCCGACTGGACCGGCACGTTGTGGACCTGGTGGTGGACGTGGGAAGCCCTCGGTCAAGGCGTGTCTCCAGCGGATGGAGCGGCCAACCTGTTCCCGGTCGGGCTGGCGCCGGTCGCCCAGTTCAACCTGGTGGATGCGCTGGCGCTCGGCTGGCTCATCGACGGGGTGGGGGTCACCCGGGGCTACAACCTCGCCGCACTGCTGCTTCTCGCGGGAGCGGGCCTGTCGGGGCGGGCCATGTGTCGCCAGCTCGGAGTCGCGCCGGGCGCTGCCACCGTTGCGGGCCTGCTGCTCCAGTGCTCCACCACGCTCCTCATCGAGGTCACCACGGGACGGCTGAGTCAGGCGCTCATCGTGTTCGGCGTGCTGGGCTTTGCGGGTTGCCTGCGGCTCACCGGCGACGGCGCGCGCGGTCGGGACACCGTGCTCACGGGCATCTTGGTAGGCCTTGCCGCCCTCACCTACTGGTACGCGGCCTTGTTCATCGCCCTCGGCGCGTTGCCGGCCCTCTTTCTGCGTCCGCGCAATGCCCATCGTCTGTTCGGGGCCGCGGGTGTGAGTGCTCTGGTGTGCCTGCCGGCTGTGCTGGCGTTGATGTCCCATGGCGACGCCCTCCCCGGCATGACCCGGCCCATCGAGAGCTGGATGGCTGACATCAGCTGGACCCGCGGTCGCTACGGGCTCGGCATGGCCATGGCCCACTCCCACCAGCCGCTGTGGCCCGTCGTCACCGCGCCGGGAGACCCCTTCGACAAGCGCATCTCGCCCGTGTTGTTGGCGCTCGCGGTCTTCGGGGCCTGGAAGGGACGCTCCACCTGGCGGGGACCCCTGTTGGGCGCGGTGGGTGTGGGCTGGCTCATGACGCTCGGCCCCTGGCTGCGAAGCTGGGACGGCTCCCCGGTCGGCATTCCCCTGCCCTGGCTGCTTCTCGACGCGGTGTTGCCCTTCTTCGACCGCATGTGGTGGCCGGAGCGATTTGAACTCACGATGCTGATGGGGCTGGTGCCTCTGGCGGGCCTCGGGGCTGCTGTCTTCGTTCGAAAGCCCGTCCATGGGGCTGTTCTCGTGTTGGCGGTGCTGGCCGAGCAGGCGCTGTGGCAGCCCTTTCATCCCCTGCCAGCCTCGCCGCCCCGTCCCTTCGATGCTGCGCTGTACGCGGAGCTGGATGGTCCGGTCATCACCGCGCCCGTGCTCGCGCCCTTTGCTGACGTCCGCCACGTCCTCTTCATGCAGGCGCTGCACCAACAGCCCATCACGGGTGGTCTGGGTGAACATCTACCTGGTCATGTGGCGCCAGAGTGGACCAACTACGTGCAGGCGAACCCACTGCTCGACGCCATGGCAGACGGCGCCCAGGGCCCCCTTGCCGCCCGCACCATCTCGCCCGGCGCTGTGGATGCACTGCTGGCCGACGGGCTGCGCTGGGTGGTCGTCGACGCCGCAATCTGTCCCCCCGGCGACGGTCCTGCGTGGACTCGGCGCGACCGGGCTCTGCTCGAGGCGGTCTTCGGGGCCCCCGATGTGCGCACCCGAGGGGGAGCCGCCTGGCGCATTACTCCCATCCAAGACAGTGTGCGGCTGCCGGTTCTCGATGAGCCGCCCCAGCTGCCAGAGTCCCGGTCCTTCTCGCTCCAGCGCCCGGAAGGTCGATAGATGACCGCGGCGGAGAATCCGACGCGGTCATTCCGGGGGGGAGCGCAATTTGATGTGCGGCTGGACTACCAGATGCGGTGGACGGGGTGGCGGCTGATGCGGTCGTCTGCGGTGAGGATGGACAGGTTCTCGGTGCGGGCCTGGGCCACCAGCAGGCGGTCGAAGGGGTCGCGGTGGTGCCACGGCAGGTGCTGGACCTCGAAGAAGTGCTTGCGACGAATGGGCAGCACCTGGGCCTGACCGAGGTCGGCCTGGGCATAGACCAGGAAGGCGTCGAGAGAGACCGGCAGCTCCAGTTTTCCGAGGCCGAGCTTGATGGACATCTCCCACACCGAGGCGTCGCTCACGAACACCTCCTCGGCCTCTGTGGTCAACACCCTCCGGGCCCGTTTGCTGAGCCGGTGGTGGTCGCCGAGCGCCCAGATCAGCACATGGGTGTCGACGAGAACCCTCATGAGTGCGACTGTCGGGGCGGCTCCAGGGCGGCTTCCATCGAGGCCTCGAAGTCGTCGAGGGGGGCGTCGAAGTCGTCGGACATGCGCAGACGGTCGATGAAGCGCCCCAACAGCACGTTCCGGCCGGGAGGGTCGAGCGGCACCATGCGCACCAGCGGCTTGTTGCGGCGAGCGATGATGATGTCCTCACCGTCGAGGGCCCGGTCGACCAGCTCGCTGAGGTGGGCCTTGGCGTGGGCGAGGTTGTTTGGAAGGGCAGCCATGTGACCATGTTGTCTCATTTTGGAGAGATGGTCAAGTCTTCAAGAGCAGAACACCCCCGCCGCCGAAGCGACAGGGGTGTTGGAGCGCAGTGTGTGGCTCAGGCGTGGGCTTCGCCGCCGGCGGCTTCGGCGTTCTTGCGGGCTTCCTTCTCGAGTGCCAGCTCGGCCTTCTTGGCGTCGATGGCTTCCTGGCCCAGCGCAATCGCCAGGACCTCGTCCATGCGAGAGCAGAAGTGGAACTCCATGTCCTGCTTGATCTCGTCGGGGACGTCGGGAAGGTCTTTCTTGTTCTTCGCCGGCAGGATGACCGTGCGGATTCCAGCGCGGTGGGCGGCGAGCACCTTCTCCTTGATGCCGCCGACCGGGAGCACGGCGCCACGGAGGGTGGCTTCACCGGTCATCGCGAGCTTGTTCGACACGTTGATGTCGGTGAGCAGCGACACGATGGCCGTGAGCATGGTGACGCCGGCCGACGGGCCGTCCTTCGGGATGGCACCCGAGGGGACGTGGACGTGGATGTCGGTCTTGTCGAAGATGTCCTCGTCGATGCCGTAGTCGGTGGCCGAAGCGCGAATGAAGCTCGAGGCCACGCCCACCGACTCCTTCATCACGTCGCCCAGCGAGCCAGACAGCCGCATGCCGCCCTTGCCCTTCATCTTGGTGGCCTCGATGAAGAGGATGTCGCCGCCCACTGCGGTCCAGGCGAGGCCGGTGGCGACGCCGGGAACAGCGGTGCGTTCGGCCACTTCGCTGAAGTACTTGATGGGACCGCGAATCTCTTCGACCTCGTCGCGGCCGATGATGGCCTTCTCTTCGAGCTCATCGGAAGCCACCTGCTTGGCCACCCACCGGCACAGCGCGGCGATCTCGCGCTTGAGCGAGCGCACGCCGGCTTCGCGGGTGTAGCTCTCGATGAGGAAGCGGATGCCTTCGTCGGTCATCTCGGTGTGCTCGGCGGTGATGCCGTGCTCCTTGAGCTGCTCGGGAATGATGTAGGCACGGGCGATCTTGAGCTTGTCCTCCATCGTGTAGCCGGGGATTTCGATGATCTCCATGCGGTCGCGGAGGGGACCCGGGATGGGGTGGGCCTGGTTCGCGGTGGCGATGAAGAGCACCTTCGACAGGTCGAAGGCGACATCGAGGTAGTGGTCGGCGAAGGTATCGTTCTGCTCGGGGTCGAGGACTTCGAGCAGCGCGCTGGAGGGGTCGCCGCGGTAGTCGGCGCCGAGCTTGTCGATCTCATCGAGCACGTAGACGGGGTTGTTGGACCCGCACTTCTTCATGCCCTTGATGATCTTGCCGGGCAGCGAGCCGATGTAGGTGCGGCGGTGACCGCGAATCTCGGCTTCGTCGCGCACGCCGCCGAGGGCGATGCGGTGCATGTTGCGGCCGAGCGCACGGGCAACGGACTTGGCCAGCGAGGTCTTGCCGACACCGGGGGGACCGACCAGGCACAGGATGGGCCCCTTCATGTCGCTCTTGAGCTTGCGGACCGCGAGGTACTCGAGAATGCGCTTCTTCACCTTCTTCAGACCGTAGTGGTCCTCGTCGAGGATCTCGCCGGCGCGCTTGATGTCGAGGATGTCTTCGGTGGACACGGCCCAGGGCAGGTCGACCAGCCAGTCGATGTAGGTGCGGCTGACGGTGAACTCGGCGGCGCCGGGGCTCATGCGGCTCATGCGCTTGAGCTCCTTGAGGGCCACCTTCTGCACGTCTTCGGGCATGCCCGCCGACTTGATCTTGCGCTTGAGGTCCTCGAACTCCTCCTGGCGGTCGTCGACCTCGCCGAGCTCCTTCTGGATGGCCTTGAGCTGCTCGCGGAGGAAGTACTCCCGCTGCGCCTTGTCCATCTCGCCCTTCACCTCGGACTGGATCTTGTTGCTCAGCTCGAGGACCTGAATCTCCTTGTTGAGCAGGGCGATGACCTTGTCCATCCGGTCACTGGTGCCGAAGGTGTCGAGCAGCTCTTGCTTTTCCTCCACACCGATGCCGAGGTTGCTGGCCACGATGTCGGAGAGCACGCCGGGGTTGTCGATGCTGCGGACGAGGAAGCTGGCCTCGCTCGGGATCTGGGGCGACAGGTCGATGATGCGCTGCGCCAGCTCGCGCAGGTTGCCCATCTTCTCGTCGAGGTCGGAGGGGTGCTCGGCCGGCTCCTCGAAGACCTCCACCTCGGCCCGAAGGTAGGGCTCGGTGTGCTCGAAGCGCTTCACCTTGAGACGGGCGAGGCCCTGAATGATGACCGACAGCTTGTTGCCGGGCATCTTCACCGACTTGAGCACCTTGACCACGGTGCCCGTGGCGTAGAGCTCGTCGGTGTCGGGGTCTTCGTTCTTCGCATCGCGCTGGGCGAGGATGCCGAGCAGCATGCCCCCCTCGAGGGCCTGCTCGACGGCCTGGAGGCTCTTGTCGCGGCCGACGTTGATGGGGAACGCCAGCACCGGAAAGATCACGGTGTTGCGGATGGCGAGGATTGGGAGGTTCATCTCGCGCGGGAGGCTGCCGCCGTCCTGCTCGGGGTTGTCGTGCGACATTCGTTCCTCGTCGGTAGTGCGGATGCGGTGCGGGTGCCCGTGCAGTCGAATCAACTGCGGGGGCGCAACACCCAGCCTCTGGGTGTGACCTGTTCTGCGGGACGACCCGGCTGTACTCCCCAGACCGGAAAGTCTGGCCGCGTCTTCGGCTGACTGCTCGCCGCCCTTGACCCCTTATTCCCACCCCTCTGCCCGGCAACCATGGTGTGACAGGCAGGTGGAGACTCAGCGGGGTGGCAGGGGGTCGGGAATGCGTCCGCTCTCGCGCAGGTGGCGCTCATAGGCGGGCATGTCGTCGAGGGGCCAGGTGCGTGTGGTGAGCGACTCATGGGTGGGTGCGAAGGGGGCCAGCTCAGGAATGGGCGGGCTGATCTCGCGTCCTTTGGCGCCCCAACCCTGCAGGTCCCAGACCACCACCTCGCCTTCGACCGCTACCGGGGGGCCCAGCTCCGCAGCGAGGTAGTCCTGCACCAGGAATGGAGCCTGCAGACGGGCTTCCTTGGAGTCGTCGAGCTTGCGCCACATGGGGGTGTTGTGCAGGTTGGCGTCGACCAGGTGGCGGTCGAGCACCACCCAGCGGAAGCCCTCGGCCTTGAAGCGCAGCACGTCGGAAGGCTTGAAGGTGCGCTCCTGGGCGGGGTCGATGGTGGCGCCCTTCAAGAAGCGGATGAAGCGGTTGGACAGGCGCTTGTCGAAGCCGGGAGGCCAGAACAGGCGAGCGTTTTCGGCCATGCCGCCGAAGGTGGGCTGCTCGTGCACGGGCTGCCAGGCGATGGACACGCGGGCCAGTCCGACCGGCAGCTCGATGAGGCCGCCCCCCACCTCGCCGAGCGCGTGCATCACCTTTGGAGGGGCCAGGTCGCGGCTCACCAGCGGCAAGGCGAGGTGCCGATTCTGTTCGACGGCAGCCAGGCCGAGCACGACGAGGGCGACAAGGCCGGCGTGCCTGCCGAAGCGGGAGTCCTGGAGGCGGGACATGGCGGTGCCTGCGGCCACACACAGGCCGAGGAAGGCGACCACGACCATGCGGTAGGGGAACCAGAGGCGGTCGAAGAAGGGCACCAGCCGGTAGGCCAGCAGGTAGTGGAACATCCGCGTGGACTCACCGTCTGCGCCAGGCCAGACGGGTCCGATGGCGAAGGCGACGATGGTGCCTGCGAGGCCGAGCCACAGCAGGCGGTTGCGGGCGAAGGCGAGCAGCAGCGGGAGGCCCAGCAGCCAGGTCCAGGTGGTGAGCTGGGGCTGGCCGTGACGCTCCATCAGCACGAGGCCATGGAGGGTCTGGGAGACGTTGTTCCCCAGCTGGCGGGGCAGGTCGAACAGGCCTGCCGACGCGTCGTGAAGGCCGGGAACCGCACCGGTATCTGCAGCTCCGCGCATGGCGAGGATGCCCGGCAGCACGACAATCACGCATGCTGCCGCTGACGCCGCCCACCCCGCGAGGAGGTCGCTTCTGCGCCGTCCTTCTGGAGGACGGGCCAGGGTGACCGCCCCCATCCAGGCGAAGCCCAGGACCACGAAGTAGCCGAGGAACCAGTAGGTCCAGGCACACAGGCCGGTCATCACGCCCATGAGCAGCGGCCACTTGAACTGGTTCCATCGGCCGCCCGGCCCCAGCGGCTCCCCGGTCCGCACAAAGCCCAGGACCGCGAGGGGCAGCCACCACAGCATCGCCTGGGTGAGGCGCCCGGTCATGCACTCGAAGAGCACGAAGGGATGGATGGTCCACAAGCCGGTGGACAGCAGGGTGGCCCAGCTCCGCTTGCCGAACAGGTGCCGGGCCAGCGGCCAGAAGGTGAGCCCGTTGACGGCCAGCAGCACGAGCACCCAGACCGGTTGGTAGCCGGGGTAGGGCAGCAGGGCCTGAACGGGCCAGGCGAGCACGGCATCGACGAAGTTGTTGCCGGTGTGGGCGAAGATGTCCTTGCCGAGGGGATGGAACATCATGTCGGTGAAGGACGGGTCGGTCAGGCTGGTGAGGCAGCGGTCGATCCACCAGTAGAACCAGAAGGTGCCGTACAGATCGACGCCATCGCCGATGACGCGCCCGGGACGTCCGATGGCACCGGCCACTGCGAGCAGACTGAAGGCCACGACGACGACCGGGACGGCCCAGCTCGGTGCGGCAGCGGGAAGTGTCCACGACGACGGAGTCTGTGGGGACCGGGGCAAGGACGAGTCCGGGTGGATGGGGGCAGCGGCTGCCTGATAGCGCGCCTGCGAGGGCTTGCGGACTTCCGCGGAGGCCTCTCGACGGGATAGCCTGCCGTCCCTCCCCCACTTCGCAGGACCGCCGTGGACCCCACCGCACTCGTCCAGTCGCCGGCCATCGTGCAGCTAGCCCTGCTGGTGCGCGACCTCGGCTTCCTCGTCTATGGCGGTGGGATCTGCACCTTCGCACTGATGGCCCAGCTGTCCGCCCGCGTGGGCGGCCTGCCCACCGCCCATGTGCTCCGCACCTACCGGGGCTTCGGTCCCGGCCTCGGGCTTGGCCTGGGGGCAGCCGTCTTCGGCGCGCTCACGGCCCACTTCGGCATGGCGGGCGCCTTTTCGTGGGGACTGGATGCGGCGACGGGTGGCGCGGCGGGCTTTGCGGCCTGGCTGGTGTTCTTTGCGCTGTGGATGTCGAACATCCAGCTCGAGGTCTGGACCCTGGAGCCCCTCCGCAAGCTCGACCCCGACGGCACGGGCGTGGCCAGCGACGCCGCAGCACTCGACCGCGCCACCTCGGCGGTCGTGCGCCACCTGAGCGTGCAGGCGGCGATGGCAGCTCTGATTGTGGTGTTGGTGCGTCTGTCCTGACGGCACGGCAGCTGGCCGGAGCGGGGCCGGAATCAGACCGATGTCGCGATGTGCACAGGCCCCTGCACATCCCCGTCGGCATGCGCTACATCCCGCACATGATGGTCCAGCTGCACGCATCCGTTGTCCTGTCGCTCGCTGCCCTCCTCGCTGCGCCAGTGGTGGCCCTCGCGGCCCCGTCCGACGTCTTCGTGGTGGACGTGCCCGTTGCCGACGACGGCCGTCCCAAGGTCGATCCGGGCCAATTCGACGCCTGGCTTGAAGAGGCCGCCGGCCGGTCGGGTGGGGATGCCGTCCACGTCGAGCTTGTGGGGCGCCTGCCGTCTGGCCTGGAGGTCCCCCTCGAGGAGCTGCTGCCCGTCGCGCCGGCCATCTCGTTGCCTGCCGATGTCGTGGCCCCGCCCACTGGTCCGGGCGTCGACCATCCTGGCGAAGGCACGGGCGCTCTGGCGGGCAAGACCGTCTATGTGAGCCAGTGCCACGGCTGGATCTGGTACGACTCGCTCGGCCGCTTCTCCACCCAGCGAGGCAACCTCTTCGACACCGTGGAAGACCTCCACAACCCCGAAGGCGCCGACGCCTTCCTCGTGCGCTACCTCGAGAATGCCGGCGCGCGCGTGGTGACCATCCGAGAGCGCGACCACAACTCCGAGATGGCGGTGGTTGCGCCACTTTCGGCGGGGGACGGTGCCTACAGCGAGTCGGGCACCGGCTTTGTCGACGGGGCTGCAGGCTTCGGGGGCGGGTCGTCCTGGGACTTCGGAGACAACCCCTTCAGCGTGGGGGCGACCCGCCGCTTCCCCGACAGCTCGGGCAACGTGGCGACCTGGTCGGTCGATGTGCCGTCGGACGGCGAATACGGCCTCTACATCAGCTATTCGGCGGGGTCAGACCAGAGCGCCGCGGCCACCTACCGCATCACCCATCCCGGCGGTGTCATCGAGCGCACGGTCGACCAGACCACCCACGGCAGCACCTGGAACTACCTGGAGATGCTATGGCTGCCCCAGGGCACCGACGTGCTCACCGTCGAGCTGGTGGGCTCGGGCACGGGGGACTGGCTGTCGGCTGGGGCGGTGCGCATTGGCGGTGGGATGGGCGATGTGCAGCGCCATGGCACCACCACGGGACGGCCGCGCTGGGAGGAGGGGGCCATTCTCCACACGCAATGGAGTGGTGCGCCCACATCGGTCTACGACGCCTATGGCTCCGGCGACGGCTCCGACCCCTCGGCACGCTCTCGCTACGCGGCCTGGCGCAGTCCCGCCGGCGAGGACGCCATCTACCTGTCGTGGCACAGCAACGCGGGGGGCGGCACGGGCACGTCCACCTACACCTACGAAGGCTCGTCTGGCGCAGCGGTCGCGGGCTCGGCCACCTTCGGTCAGCTTGTTCAAGATGAGCTGGTGAACAGCATCCGCGCACTGTGGGACTCCGACTGGTACGACCGGGGCCACCGCACTGCCGCCTTCTCTGAGGTCAATCCCTACCACAACCCCGAGATGCCCGCGGCCCTGGTGGAGCTGGCCTTCCACGACCACGCCGAGGACACCGCCTTCCTCAAGGAGCCCGAGTTCCGCCGCGACGCTTCGCGGGCCATGATGCGCGGCATCGTGCGCTACTTCGCCGACCGGGACGGGGTGGCCGCGGCCTTTCTGCCCGAGCCTCCCCAGAGCCTGGCGGTGCTGCACGAAGGCGGAGAGCTGGTCGCCCGGTGGGAGGCTGGCCTGTCCGGCGACCCCTTTGGTGACGCGGCCACCGGCTACCGGGTCTACCTGTCCGAAGACGGACGCAGCTGGGACAACGGCACCGACGTGAGCGGTGAGTCCTGGTCCATCCCCGCGAGGCAAGGCGAGACGGTCTTCGTGCGCGTGAGTGCCGTGAATGCCGGCGGCGAGAGCTTTCCCACGCCTGTGCTCGGGGCGCGACGCATGCCGGATGGCGTGCCCCCCGTGCTGATTGTCGATGCCTATGACCGCCTCGACCGGTCGCTGTTGCCCTGGGAGGACATGCCTGTGCTGGGCGACCTGCGGCGCATGGACCACCTGTCTCGGCTCAACCCCTTCGATGGGGCCGCCCGCCACGGACGCGCGCTCATCGGCACCGAGTGGTTCTTCGACGCCATCGACGATGATGTGCTCGCTGAGGTTGATCTGAGCGAGTACCGTGCGGTGGTGTGGATCGCCGGTGAGGAGTCCACCACCGACGAGTCCTTCTCGGACGCCCAACAGGCCATCATCCAGACCTACTGGGAGGGCGGGGGCACCCTGGTGGTGTCGGGGGCGGAGATTCTGTGGGACCTCGACTACCTCGGCTCCGAGAGCGACCGGGCCTTCGCCGCCACGGTGTTGGGTGTCGGCATGGCGGAAGACGATGCGGGGGTGCACTCCGCCATGGGCATCGACCTGCTCGACGGTCTGCCGCTCGACTTCGCGGAGTCCGCGGGCTCGCCCTACCCGGTGGAGTACCCAGACGTGCTCACCCCGGCAGACGGGCGCACGGTGATTGCCGACTACGGCTCGGGCATGCCGGCTGGTGCGCTGGGCGAAGGCGTGGCCCACTTCGGCTTCCCGCTGGAGACCATCGGCGACGACGGCGTGCGCGGCCAGCTTCTCGACGCGGTGTTGTGGGAGCTCGTGCCCGACTGGGACGCCCCCGAGGTGGATCCCGGCGACACGGGGGACACCGGCGAGCCTGGCGAGGACACCGACCCGCCCGACGACGACACCGGCACCGACGGTCTCGGCCCCCCTTCCGACGGACCCGGCGACAAGGTCGACCTCGACAAGGGCGGCTGCGCCTGCACCCAGGCCGACCCCCCAGGCTCGTTGCTGGCGGTCTTCGGTGGGCTGCTGGCGCTCGTGGGCATTCGCCGCCGCGACTGAGGGCTTCAGCTCGCGATGGGCAGCGGAGTGAGCCCGTAGCTCGGAGCCGGGGCCAGACCACGCTCGCCGTCGACCTTCACGGCCCGAAGCTCCCCCTTGCCCACCGCCTTTCGGAGCATGGCCTGGGCCTGCTCGGGCGCCACGGCGAACAGCTGGGCGGCATCCGACACGGTGGCGGCCCACTCGCGGGTGACCCGGCCGATGAGCTGGGCCGAGAGCTGGTCCGCCACCATCCAGCCGAACGCGAGGGGGTCGGGGTTCGCACGGCGAAGGCGCGTGGGGGCGCTGCTGGACCCTTCGCGGTCGAGCACACCCAGGTGCTGGAACACACCGATGACGGTGGAGCGGGTCTTGCGACGGGATGCATCGCTGGCCGAGGCTTCCATGTAGGTGGACACGAAGGCGTCCCACTCCTCGGTGGTGACCTCGGCAGCGTCGCCCAGGCGCTCGATGCGGGGCAGGATGAGCCGGCGGGCGGCCAGCAGGCACCACGGATGCGCCAGGGCGTAGCGTCCGAAGAACAGGTCGCGCCGACGGGCCTCATCGCCCTCTCGAAGCAGCCTCAGGTAGGGCGTCTCGATGATGTGGGTGCCGGCCTCGTCGACATCGAGGAACATGCGCTGAACGAGGCGGAGGAGCGTCTGGCGGTAGGCGGGATCGGTGTGCGGCAGGATGTCGTCGGCCTGCGCGCGCCAGTCGGCCACAGCCATGCCGTCGGCGGCCTTGCAGATGAGCTGGATGCCCTCCACGAGGGGGACATTGCGGGTCCAGGACCGCAAGGGCAGTGCCATGTCGATGACGTTCCAGTCCTGCATCACGCTCTCCGGTCCCCGTGGCTGGGCACAAGCCGGGTGCCGCATGGAGCGCCATGGCTTGTGCGGGCGGGCCGCTGGGTGGGGTGCGAGGGAACGGAGTCCCCCGCGAGGATGGGTGGCCGTGGGGTTCGTGGCGCTGTGCACCGTGCCGTCGGCCGCTTTGCGGGCCGCTATCCAAGTGTCCTCGACGGGGCACCTTCGATTCCGCCAACTCCCCCCTACAAGCCGGCCTGTCCTGTCCGAACAAGGGGACGTCGGAGGTTGTCAGATGTCCTCAATCCAGGGCGCCGCGCCCAGCTCGCCCACCCGCGACCCGCTGAGCACGCGGGTTCTCGTGGTCGGCCCAGAGTCCCCCTCGCTGCAGGAGATCGCTGGACTCGTCGAAGGTCTCGATGACATGGAGCTCCTCGGAGTCGTCTCGGGCATGTCCAATGCGGTCGATGTGGCCGAAGACGACCCGCCGTCCGTGGTCGTGGTCGTCACCGATGGGGAGGGACGCCGGCTGTGGCGGACCGTCATGGGCCTCGCTCGTCCGCCCCTTCACCTGCCGGTCCTGCTGGTCGGCCCTGAGAGCGTCCGTACCACGGGCTTTCTCATCGGGGCGGAGGACTGGTTGCCCATCGAGGCGGTCACCCCGGAGCAGCTCCAGCGCACGGTCGGCAATGCCGTCATCCGTCGACGGATTGCAGGCGGCCTGCCCACCCAGGGACATCTTCACGGCCTGGTCACGGGCATGGCCCACGAGGTGAACAACCCGCTCACCGTCATCATCGCTGATCTCGAGGACGTGTGTGAGCGTCTGGAGGAGCAACAGGAGGAGAGCGACGACCCCGTCCTCCTCGAGGAGCTGGCCGACATCTCGGAGATGCTGGCCGACGACCTCGTGGCCGCCCACCGCATCAAGACCCTGGCCCGTGCGCTGCAGGATCTCGCGCGGCTCGCCGACACCGTCCCCTCCGCGCTTCACACCGGGCCGGCCCTTCGGCGCGTGTTTGCCCGCGTCGACGCCCGCTACCCCGAAGGCCCCTCGCCTCGCGTGAGTGGCGACGTGGAGACGGCGGTACACGCCGCGGTGCATGGCTTCGAGGAGGCGCTGTACCAGGTCGTCGTCAACGCCATGCAGGCCCATGCGGAGGCGGGGGTCGACCTGCCGGTGCGCGTGGAGGTGGACGCCAGCGACGGCCTCGTGGAGTTCACGGTGCGCGACCACGGCGCCGGCATTCCGCGGGACATCGTCGACAAGGTGCTGTCGCCCTTCAAGTCGGGCCGTCCGCCCGGAGAAGGCCTTGGCCTGGGACTGACTCTAGCCGCACTGGCCCTTCGTCGAGCCGGCGGAGACGTGGCTGTCCGTCAGCCTCCGAGCGGGGGCACCGAGGTCATCCTCGCCTTCCTCCCCGCCCGTGCCGCACTGTCTCCGCTCGTGGAGATGGACCTCGACGACGAAGACGACGACACGCTCGCCGCCCGATAGCCCGCAGGCTCAAGCGTCGGCCTTGCCCCCACCCAGGCAGGCCGGCGTGCTGTGGGTCACCGAGCCTCCCTGCGCCTCGAACTCCCCCGGGGTCAGGGCGCGGGGCGAGAACGCGTGCACACCGGTGTCCATGGCGTCGCCGAGTGCGGCGTAGACTGCCCGGTGGCGCTGCACGAGGCGCTTGCCTTCGAAGGCCGCGCTCACGACCACGCACTTCCAGTGGGTGCCCGCGTCTGGACCGGCGCTGTGCTTGTAGGACTCGTCGACCAGCTCCAGGTGGACTGGAGACAGAGCCGCGGTGATGCGCTGGGTGAGCAGGGTGTGTCGGGCAGGACCGGGACGGGCGGACATGGAGGCCTCCAGTGAACCGCCGGGGGCCTATCGCAGGGACGGCCACCGTCGCGCGGGACGCAGGCGGTTGGACTGCTTCGCCTGCTCGGGTGGCTCGCGCAGGTCCCACACGAGGCCCAGCTTCTCGAGGCCCTTGAGCACCAGGTAGGTGATGTCGAGCTGCCACCACTCGAAGCCCTGGCGGGTGGAGCGCATGTAGTGATGGTGGTTGTTGTGCCAGCCTTCACCGAAGGTGATGAGCGCGAGGATGAAGTTGTTGCGGCTGGTGTCCGGGGTGTCGTAGGTGCGTCCGCCCCAGACGTGGGTGAGGCTGTTGATGGTGAAGGTGCCGTGGTGAAGGAACACCATCGCCATGAAGAAGCCCACGAACAGGGCCTCCCAGCCGCCAATGAGCCAGTAGATGAAGCCCACGGTGACCGGCGGTACCAGCCAGTGGCGGTCGAGCCAGACCAGGGCGGGCACGCGCTCCAGGTCGCTCACGGTCTTCGCCTTGGGGTGGTCGGCGTCGTCGAACAGCCAGCCCACATGCGAGTAGATGAAGCCCTTGCGCAGCGGCGAGTGGATGTCCGGCTCGGCGTCGGAGTAGCGGTGGTGGTGGCGGTGGTTGCGGGCCCACCAGATGATGCCCTTCTGCGCGGTGAGCTGGGCCATCCAGGCGAGTGCGACCGCCATCTTGGGACCGGTCTTGTACGACCTGTGGGAGAAGTAGCGGTGGTAGCCCGCGGTGACCCCGAACATGCCCACGCAGTAGGTGACGGCCGCCAGCGCGAGCGACCAGGTGGACACGCCCGTGAAGAAGGGCATCACGAGGCCCAGCACATGGATGCCGATGTAGCGTGCGATGTAGTTGGCCTTGCGCCGACGCCGGGCGCGCTCGGCCTCCACGGTTGCGGTGAGGTCGGCAGGGGTGGTCGCGGCGCTGTCGCTCGGGTTCAGCGGCACCGCGTGGTCTTCAGCAATCGTCGACACGGCATCTCCAGGCCGGGGGCTGTAGCGCACCGGTCCCCGAGGGCCATCACGACCTTGTCGCCTCCCGTCACCGTTGCGTCATCGCCCGCGAGGAGGCTGTGCTGGCACAGGCTTCAGCCGGTTGCTTCGGTCCCGTGGGGCAAGAAGCGGTAGCCCGCGCCCCGCACCGACACGAAGTGGACCGGACGGGCGGGGTCGACCTCGAAGTGGCGCCGCAGCCGCAGCACGAAGTTGTCGACCGTGCGGGTGTTCGGGTAGTTCGGCAGCTTCCAGACCCGCTCCAGCAGCTCATCGCGCGACACCACCCGCTCGGGATTGGCCGCGAGGTAGCGCAGCAGCTCCAGCTCGAGGTTGGTGAGCTTGACGGGCTGCCCGCGCATCGTGGCTTCGTGGCGGTCGAAGTCGATGGCGGCATGGCCGAAGGTGAGCATCTGCTGGAGCACCGGTCCGCCTCCGGCGGCATCCCAGCGACGGCGCCGAATCTGGGAGCGCACCCGCGCAATGAGCTCGTCGAGCTCGAAGGGCTTGCCGAGGTAGTCGTCGGCGCCGGCCTCGAGGCCAGTGACCCGGTCGCCGGCCCGGGTGCGGGCGGTGAGCATGATGACGGGGGTGAAGTTGCCGGACCCGCGGATGCGGCGGCACAGCGTGAAGCCGTCGGTGTCGGGCAGGGTGACGTCGAGGATGATGGCGGCGTAGGGCTCGGGACGCGCCAGCATCGCGGCGGCTTCTCGAGCGGTGCCGGCGATGTCCACCTCGAAGCCCTCGAACTCGAAGTTGAGCTTGAGCCCGGTGGCCAGGTGGCGTTCGTCCTCCACCACCAACAAGCGGTGGCCCGGCTGCTGTCCGTGGTCACTCATGACGTCGACTCCTCGACCGTGCCCCCGGGTAGCTCGAAGCGCATCGTGGTGCCCTTTCCGTGGCCGTCCGAGTGGACGTCGAGCCGGCCGCCGAGGTTTCGCACCAGCGCCGACGCCACGTAGAGGCCGAGACCGGTGCCCCGGCGAGACGACACATCCTCGCTGGGCACCCGGTAGAAGCGGTCGAAGACGCGGCCGAGGTGCTCGTTGGGAATGCCGATGCCCTGGTCGATCACAGCGATCTGAATCCGCCCTGAGCCGGGGTCCCTGCGGGCGGTCATGCGCACATGGGCGGGGCGGTCGCTGTACTTCACGGCGTTGTCCAGCAGGTTTCGCAGCACGACCTCCAGGCTGGTCGGCTCGGTCGCCAGGCTGAGGTCCGACGGGGATAATGCAGCCTCGATCTCCCCCTCATCGAGTCCGTACCGGTGCTGCACATGGCGCACCGCGCGGGCGGCAAGCTCAGACAGCTGCACCTCGGTCACGGTGAGGTCTCCACGCCCGTGCCGAATGCGGCTGGCTTCGAGGATGTCGTCGATAAAGGCGCCCAGGCGGTCGATGTCGTCGAGCATCATGCCCAGCATCTCGCGGCGCTGCTCGGGCTTGAGGTCGCGTCGGATGAGCGTCTCGACACACAGGCGCAGCGAGGCGAGCGGACTCTTCAGCTCGTGGGTGACCGAGTCGATGAAGCGCACCTGGCGCTGCGACTCGCGGATCTCCCGGGTGAGGAACACGCTGAACAATACGAGCACGGCCATGATGACCGCGAAGCTCACGATGCCGCCGCCCATCAGCCACGAGTTGGCCCACACCCGCTGGGTGAGCTCGACATTGCGCACGATCACGAGGATCCAGCCCACCAGCAGTGCAATGGACAGCGCGACGGTGGCCACGCCCATCACAATGGGGACGGTGATGCTGCGGGCGGGATCGAAAGCCATGGACGTCCTGTTCCGTAGAGGCGCGGGGCGGGCCTCCCCTCCCCTGATTTCTTGCGATGATACCCGTTCAGGCTGCGCGCCGGTTCGGACGCGCCCCCAACCCTGTGAGGTCCGATGCCGTCTGCTCCGGCTCGCCCAGGTCAGCTCCGTTCCCGCGGCGGGGCGCCCATCCTTCGCTGGGGGTGCGTGGCCCTGCTGATGCTGCCCTTCCTGCTGGGAATGGCCATCATCGCGCTCACCACGGCCCTCACCTTCACCAACGGCCCGTGGGTGTTCACGCTTGCGGGCGTGCTGGCGACCGCCACCACCGTTCCGTATGGCCTGTTGCTGCTGTGGCTCGACCGAAACGAGCCCGAGCCGCTCTACCTGGTGGTCGCGGCCTTCGTGTGGGGCGCGGTCTTCGCCACCGGCTATTCGCTCGTGTTCAACACCACTTTCGGTGTCGCCGCCGGCACGCTCGTGGGCGACGCCGCCATCGCCAACCAGCTCACCGCCTCCTTCTCGGCGCCCTTCATCGAGGAGCTCACCAAGGGACTGGCGGTCCTCCTCATCTTCATGCTGTTCCGGCACGAGTTCGACAATGTGCTCGACGGGATGCTGTACGGCGCACTGGTCGGACTCGGCTTCGCCTGGCTCGAGAACATCCTCTACTACGTGCAAGCCGGCGAGCGCGGTGGCGTTCCCGACATGATGAAGCTCGCCTACCTGCGCGGGATGCTCAACGGGGTGTCGTCCCACGTCTCCTACACCGGCCTCACGGGCATGGGCTTCGGGCTCGTGCGTGTGCTGAGGAAGGGATTTCTGAGGTGGTTGCTGGTCCCCTTGTTCTGGGGACTGGCGATGTTCGCCCACTTCCTCTGGAACACCTTCGTGTCCCCCATCGTGTACGCCACGGGTGGGGACAGTGAGGTGATGGTGCTGCTCGTGAGCCTGCCCATCGCGGTGGTGGTGCTCCAGAGCCCGTTCATGCTCATCCTGCTCATCACCGGCCTGGTCAGCTGGGTGCAGGAGAGCCGCGTCATCCGCAAGTACCTCGAGTCCGAGCCCGTCCACATCGTCACCGGCGACGACATCCGCTGGCTGGTGCCCGCCCGCCGTCGCTTCCTCGTGAGCATGAAGCGTTTCTTCCAGAAGGGGCCGATGGTGTGGTTCCGCGGACTGCAGCTCGACCGCGCGCTCGTGCGCCTCGCCTTCTCCAAGTGGCACCACGACCTCGACCCGGGCATCGACTGGCCCATTGAAGAAGACGCCGACATCGCCGAGCTGCGGGCCCGGGTGCTGAGGCTGCGCCGCAAGATGTGAGGGGGGTGGCTCCCCGCGGAGTGCCGGTCCGATGTAGGATCCGGCCGACTCGGCGCAGGCGGCCTCGATCCACGGGGCGGCGCCTGCGACACAGGTTCAGGAGCCCCTCATGCTGTCGTCTCTGGATCGCGATGCGCGCCTCCAGCTCATGAAGTTCGTCTGCTCGTTCGCATGGGCCGACCTCGAGGTGAACGAAGCCGAGCGCAACTTCGTCCACGACCTCATCGAGCGGCTCCAGCTCGACCCCGATGAGCGCGACGCGGTCGAGGCCTGGCTCAGCTCGCCGCCCGACCCCGATGAGATCGACCCCCAGGAGATTCCTGTGGAGCACCGCGAGATCTTCCTGAAGACCACGCTTGCGCTCATCGCCGCCGACGGCGAGCTCGCCGAGGCCGAGACCGAGAACTACAACCTGCTGTCCCAGCTCGTTCGCTGAGGCATCGCCCCATCCCAGCGCCTGCCTGTGGACGCCCAGCCGCTCCATGTCGACGGATGCAGCCGGCCCACGCGCGCGGGTGAGGAGAATCGTTCCGTGTCCGACTCCATTGAACTGGACGTCATTGTCGCCGTGCCTGCTGCCGATGACGCAGCCGCACGGGCCGGCGCCGCCCGCTACAGCGTGCCCGAGGGCGTGTCTGCCCGCCTGGTGGTGCTCGACACCTCTGTCAACGGCGATGTGAACGCCCCCGCTGGGGCGAGCCGGGTGCGTGGGGCGACCTTCACGCTCGGCGCCGCCCTCCAGGTGCTCGCTGCCGAAGCCGGCGAGACCCCCATCGTGCTGCGTCGCGCCGACGCCGCCTACGACCCCGACCAACTTGCGCATGTGGCGCGGGCGTTTGCGGACAACCCCGACGTCGACATCATCACCACCAATGTGGGCATCGCTGTCGGCGGCGGCGTCCACCACGTCATCGACCCCTCCCAGGATGGCGGCCGTCCGCCCCAGTGCTGGGATGCCGGGCTCGCCATTCGTCCCCGGGCTGCGGCCAGGGTCTCCGCGGCGGCGTGGTTCCCCGAGGTCCTGCGCGCCTACCAGCAGGCCTTCGAGTCGCAGCGCACCCTCAATATCGACATCGCGCTCACCTCGGTGGGCCAGGACACCTTCGCCTCCGAGCGCTTCGAGCACTTCGCCGACCTGCACCTCGTGCATTCGCACGGTGAGCCCTTCGGCATGGACACCCCCTGGATGTCGATTGTCGTCACCAGTGACCGGGCCCTGTGTGCCGCCGCAGAAGGCCTGGCGTCGCTGTACCGGCAGGTGCTGCCCCCGGGCACCTTCGAGGTGTTGGTGGTCGACCGGGGCGACGGGGAGCTGGCCTCCGCGCTCGGCGCTCTGACCTTCAACCAGCCCTCCCGCCAGATCCACCTGCCCGGCGCCACCCGTGGTGCTGCGCTGCAGGCCGCCGTCGAGGCCGCTGTGGGACAGGTGGTGCTGTTCGTCGACGAAGACGGCATCGCCTTCCCCGACCTCGCCGAGCACCACATCCGCGCCCACCGTGACCGTCCCGGCCAGCTCATCGTGGCGGTGGGCAGCCAGGAGCTCCCCCTGGAGGAGCTCACCGACCCGGTGTCTCGTGCCCTCGCCAGCGCACATCCGAGTGCGTGGGTGCTCGACCAGGAGGGCCTTCCCCTCGGTCCCGCCCACCGCTTCGATGTCGGCAATGCCAGCGCACTCCGCGACGCCATCATCGCGGCCGGCGGCTTCGACCCCGCCTTCGACCGCACGGCCGGCGAGGAGCTGGGCTGGCGAATGGAAGCCCAGGGCTACGAGGCCCTGGCCGTGGCTGCCGCGCGCATGCGGGTGATGGGCGGCACCGAGGTGGGCGCCTGGCTCCAGAACATCGAGGACCTCAGCCGGGAGCGCGTAGCGGTCCACGCCGCCTCGCCAGTGGCCATGGACGCCGCTGGCCTCCACGATGTGTCGGTGGAGGCGCTGAACAGCCTGCTGGAGAGCCATGGCCCGTCGGCGGGTCCGGTGCGAGCCGCCCTCGACGGCCTGTCCACCGGTCCCCAGCTCTACGCCCTCGAAGCGCTCGGCGGCGAGTGGGCCACCCTGGCGAGCGACCTCGAGGCCAAGGCCGGTCAGCTTCTCACCCACCTTCGGCGCCTGTCGGAGGCCAAGGGTCGCCTCGCGGGGCTCCAGGCCGGTGGCTTCGACAGCTATGCCGCCATTCTCCGCTCGCAGAAGCTCCCGCTGCCCGGCGCCCGCAGCACCCGCTTCCTGATGCGACCCATCAGCGATGACGAGCTCGGCTGGCTCAGCGTTCTCGCCAGATTCCTGGTGGGCTTCGGTCCCGCTGACGACGCCACGCTGGTAGTTTTCGCCGACCCGGATGGCGGCGGTCCCACCAGCGAGGAGGTTCGCACTGCTGTGCTGGAGCTCACCCGACGCATCGACCCCGGTCCCAATGGTGGCTGGGCGGATGTGCAGGTGGCCGAGGCCAGTGGCACCCCGGGAGAACTGGTGCGCCTGGTGGGCACCGTCGATGGCTGGACGCCCACCGGTCGCGCCGAGGATGCCGCTGTGGAGGCCATTGCCAATGAGGCTGGCACCCCCGCCATCGACAGCTCCGACTGGCTGATGCGGGGCACGGGTGGCATCGAGCCCTGGCCCATCGTCACGCGCGCCCGCTTCAAGCTGTTCGTGTGGCCCGACTGGTCGAGTGAAGCGGAGCTCCGCACGGTCTTCGATGTGTTCGCCCGTCCACTGGCCAACCGGGAGGATGCTGCGCTGGTGCTTCGCTACGACGTCCACCAGGACGGTGATCCCGAGGAGAACATCACCCGCATGGCCAAGGCCTACGACGCCACCCTCGGCGAAGGCTACGGGCTGGACGTGGTGCTGCTCGACGACGAGATCGAAGCCGAAGACTTCGGCCAGCGGTTGGGCGCCTCGGTGCAGGCGGTGGGCACGCTGCCGTCGAGCGGGTCGGGTGCCCGCAAGGCTCTGCTCGACCAGATGTCCGCCACGCCGGTCCACGACCTCATGTCGGTCACCACGCAGCTGTTCTCGATGCCTCCGATGCCGCTTGGCCCGCTGTATGTGCCCACGCTCAGCCTCGTCTGAGGCGCCAGGGTGAGCGACGCTGCGAGCGCGGGGGGGACGGCCGCTTCCAGGTCTTCGGAGGCGGTCGAGGCGCTGTACGACGATGCGCTCGAGAACCTGGTCCGCCAGTTCGCGCGGCCGCTCGACTGTCTGCGGGAGCTGGTGCAGAACAGCATCGATGCCGGCAGCCCGCGGGTCGAGGTGCGGCTGGGGTGGACGCCGCCCAAAGATGCTGAGGTGGAGGGCGTTCTCGCCATCACTGTGGAGGACTTCGGCCACGGGATGGACGAGCACGTCATCGACCAGGAGCTCACCCGGATGTTCGCCTCCTCGAAGGCGGGCGACCTCAGCAAGATCGGACGCTTCGGAATCGGCTTCACCTCGGTGTTCGCCATCGCCCCCGACCTCGTCCACCTGCGCACCGGTCGGCATGGCGAGGGCTGGGAGCTCGTGTTCCATCCCGACCGCAGCTTCGACAAGCTCCGGGTGGACCGTCCCATCCAGGGCACACGCATCGTGCTCTACAAGCGCATGCCGCCCGCCGACCTCGGCCGCTGGAAGCGGGACATCCGCAGCTCCCTCACCTTCTGGTGCGAGCACTGCACCATCCCCATCCTGTTCGACAACGGCCAGCACGCTCCCACCGCAGCCCCCACGGACTCCGCCGATCCCTTTGCCGCCTTTGAAGACGCCCCTGCCCCGCAGCTGCAGGCCATCCAGCGTCCCCTCGATCTGCCGGAGGCATCCTGGTCTGTGAAGCACGACGCCGACGGCATCGTGGTGTGGGCCGGTCTCGGCGACAGTCCCCAATTCGGTTGGTACAACGGCGGCCTCACTCTGCTGTCCACCCCCGACCCCAGCTGCCTGGGCCCCAACCGCTTCCCGGTGCGTCACCTGCGCCTCAAGGTGCAGCACAACCGCCTCGAGCACACCCTCACCCGAGACAACGTCATCCAGGATGGCGAATGGGAACGGGCGATGGTGGTCGTGCGGCGGGCCGTGGCGATGCTGCTCGAGCATGTTCTCGATACCCACGAAGCAGCCGTTGCCGAGGGGGAGTCCCTCGACTCCACGCTCGACGCCCTGGCCGCGTGGGTGCGTGCCGACGGCGAGTTTCCACCGGCCCGAAAGGTCGGTCAGCGCCTGCACCTCCCGCAGGTGAAGGGCGGGCCGGCGCCCATTCCGGTGGCGGGCGCGCTCGATGGACTCAAGGGCGGCCCGACGAGGTGGCTGCTCGCCGCCGAGAACTCCCGGCTCACCGATGCTCTGGCGGAACGGGGCTGGCTGGTTTTCGAAGACCGTCCCGCGGCGCGCACCTTGCTGGAGCTGCTCCACGGTGACGCCGAGCAGGGGCGCAGGGACTGGGTGCTGGTGGAGCCGGTCGACCCGTCCGACGGCTGGGCCCACCTGCTCGAAGCCGTGGAAGCCCTCCAGGCCCGCTCGAGCGGACACCGTCCCAGGGTCGAGCTCTGCCGAGTCGTTACCAATGGCGTCGACCCCAGCCTCGTGCCGCTGGTCATCCACCGGCCGCCCTCAAAGGAACCCGTACACCACCTCGGGCTCGGACCGGGGCTGTGGCACCGCCTCTGGGGCACCCCACCCACCGTCTGGGTCAATGTGGCCCATCCAAACGTGCAGCTGGCTGCCGACAGCGCACTCGTGTCGCCCGATGTAGGTGCCTATGCCCTGCTGCAGGCCATTTTCATCACCGATCCCGCGGTGGGCGGACACGCGTCGGCCTGGCGCGCGGTGCAGAAGGCAGTGTCTGCATGAGCGACCTCGACCAGATCCTGGCGCGCGCCCGCGACCCCGGGGCCTTTGTCGAGCGGCGGCGGTTCTCGCTCAACCGCGCGCAGGCCATCGAGAAGCTCCGGGCCTTTTCGCTGCGACGGCCCGGTCAGGCGGTGCTGGAGCTGGTGCAGGCGGCGGTCCACGCGGGGGCCACCTACATCGCCGTCGACACCTCGCCCGACCAGCTGGTGGTGGCATGGGTCGGCACCTCGCCCATCCAAGATGCGGAGCTGGAGCATCTCTTCGACTACCTCTTCACCGACCGAGGCGACCGGCGGCGCCGTCACCTCGTG
>ENA-OWNT01000696-OWNT01000696.1-seawater-metagenome-genome-assembly--contig:-NODE-696-length-63720-cov-16.278145_pt1 | contig 63720 bp, 63 predicted proteins | sample MGYA00238136_ERZ651165 | MGnify/ENA primary metagenome ERZ651165 (study PRJEB26861, sample SAMN08777766) | seawater metagenome | isolation source: coastal seawater | place: USA: Florida | collected... | reverse complement strand
TTATCAAAAGTAACTGTAGCCACAGTTATCAATCCCTTCACCGGCAGGTACGTGCCGGACGATCCGTAGTGAATGGTCTTTTTATGCAGTTGTTAATTCAATTTTGGGATTTCATGCGCATACTCCTCGGCCGAAGCCGAGGAGTATCCAGTGACGCCGCACGGTAGCTGTGCGCCACATCACAACCAGAGTATGTCAGATTTATGGCATTTGGGCCAAAAAGTTACGGATGTCACACGTGACGCTGCTTACGAGAGGCTTTTGCCCGGCAGATCTGACGGCCGCTGCGAGCCGCAGGAATCAGTCGCCGAGGGCGCGTTTCCGCTCCCGCAGGAGGGCTTCGAGCAGTTCGCAGACATGAACGGGCGACTCCACCCGGAACTCGGCCTGGGTGAAATCAAGCCCCACCTTTACGCCGAGATCGCCCGGGACGAGACTGGCCAGGGCGTCCTCGTCGGTGGTGTCGTCGCCGGCGAAGGCCACGGCCGTAGCCCCTGTGGCCTGCCGCAGGAAGGCAATGCCTTCTCCCTTGGAGGCGTTCACCACGGAGGTCTCCAGGACGCGGTTGCCGGTCTTGAGGAAGACGCCGCTGCGGTCCTGCAGGACCGCCCGCGCCGCGGCGACGGCGTCCTCGGCGACGTCGTCCGCCGCGAGCCGCGTGTGCAGGACGACGCCGGCCGGCTTGTCCTCCAAAAGGGTCCCGGGGGCCTGTTCCACTATCCCCTCAAGTTCCTTGCGGACCTCGGCCAGGAGTTCGCGTTGGGCGTCGTCGAGCATGAGCTGCGAGGAGCCGGGCCCCATCCAGACCTCTGCGCCGTGGCTGCCGATCAGCAGCGTCTCCTCCGGCGGGGAGGCGACGGCCCGCAGGCTGTCCAGCGCCCGTCCGGAGATGAGCGCCGTCGTCGTCCGGGGCAGTGCGGTCAGCGCCGCGAAGGCGGCCGTGGAGCGCGGGAGCGCGCGGGCGTCGGCCGCATGGTCCACGAGCGGCGCCATGGTGCCGTCGAAGTCCATCGCCACGAGCAGGTGCCCGGTGCCGGCGACGCGGCGCACCGCCTCGAGCAGTTCGGGGGAAAGCGAGAGCGGAGCGGTGTCGGAGTTGTTGGTGGCGGGGTTGGTACCGGAATCGCCGGTGCCGGTGGCGTCAGGAGTCATCGCGCACCACCTTTTCGGCCAGGGCGCTCAGGAAGTCCGAGGACCAGAGGTCGACGTCGTGGTCCAGAATCTGCTTGCGCATGGCCCGCATGCGTCGGGACGCCTCGGCCGGCTGCATGTTGACGGCCTTCATGATGGTGTCCTTGAGCCCGTCGATGTCGTGCGGGTTCATCAGCAGGGCCTGCTTGAGCTGGTCGGCGGCGCCGGCAAATTCGCTGAGCACCAGCGCGCCGTCGTTGTTCGTCCGGGCCGTGACGTATTCCTTGGCCACGAGGTTCATGCCGTCGCGCAGGGCCGTGACCAGCATGACGTCGGCGGCCAGGTACAGTGCCACCATCTCCTCGATGGGGTAGCTGTGGTGCAGGTAGCGGACGGCGCTGTTCTCCATGGTGTCGAAGGTGCCGTTGATATGGCCCACGGTGCCCTCGACCTCCTCGCGGAGCAGGCGGTACTGTTCCACGCGTTCCCGGCTGGGGCTGGCCACCTGGATCAGGGTCGCGTCTTTGACCGTGACTTTGCCGTCCTGCAGCAGTTCCTCGTACGCCTTGAGCCGGTGCCGGATGCCCTTGGTGTAGTCAAGGCGGTCGACGCCGAGCAGGATGGTCTTAGGGTTGCCGAGGTCCCGGCGGATCTGCTTCGCGCGCTCAATGACTTCCGGCTTCCGGGCCAGCTCGCTGATCTGCTTGACGTCAATGGAGATAGGAAACGCCTGGGCCCGTGCAATGTGGGTGGTGTCGCCGTCGTTTCCCTTGACGTGGACCTGCTGCTGCTTGACGCTGGCGCCCAGGAAGCGCCGGGCGGAGCGCATGAAGTTTCCGGCGTCGCTGCTGCGCTGGAACCCCACCAGATCCGCGCCGAGCAGACCATCGATGATCGCGCGGCGCCACGGAAGCTGGGCGAAGATTTCCGGCGGCGGGAACGGGATGTGGTTGAAGAACCCGATTTTCAGGTCCGGCCGGGCTTCCCGGAGCATCTTCGGGACCAGCTGGAGCTGGTAGTCCTGCACCCAGACCGTGGCGCCCTCGGCGGCGTGGCGGACGACGGCGTCGGCGAACCTGCGGTTGACCTTCCGGTAGGAGTCCCACCAGGTGCGGTGGAACTCCGGCGGGGCGATCACGTCGTGGTACAGCGGCCACAGCGTGGCGTTGGAGAATCCCTCGTAGAAAAGTTCGATGTCGTCCGTGCTCAGCTGAACAGGGATGAGATCGATGCCGCCGTGGCTGAAGGGCTTGACGGTCTCATCGGGCGCGCCGTGCCAGCCCACCCAGGCGCCCTCAGTCTTGGTCATCATCGGGGCCAAGGCCGTGACGAGTCCGCCGGGGGAGCGGCGCCAGCCGTCCTCGCAGCCGCTTTCATCGTCTGAGCACCGGTCGACAGGCAGCCGGTTGGACACCACCATGAAGTCGAACTGGTCCCCCGTCCCGGCGCTCTGTGCTGCGTCGTCCGTGGCCGTCCCTGCCGCTTCAGTGGTGTGCTGCGCGCCGTGGCTGGCGCCTTCCGTTGCTTCCATTGGTGCCCCCTGGGCTAGCTTGTGGCTCTCCGTCAACCCTAGCCGCACGGAATCTTCCGGGCTATTCGTCCGTTGGGCAGGCGGGGGAAACTTGAAAGCGCAAGTTCTCGGGTTTCTCCCCTAAAATGATGAAGTTGCCACTGAGTGGACCGTCCCTGGCCGAACGACCCGAGGAACCAATGAGCCCCGCAAACGAACCCCGACAGTCGAAGGCAGAGCGCACTGCCGCGGCGCGCGAGAAAGCCCGTGAGATCCGCGAGGCGCAGCTGAAAAAGGACAAGCGCAACAAACTGCTGATCGGCTGGGGCATTGTTGCCGCCGTCGTCGCCATCATCGTGATCGTGGCGCTCGTGGTCACTTCCAATATCAAGAACAACGCCCCGGTTGCCGACGAGGGACCCACGCCTGCCAACGGCAATATCCACGGCGGCGTCACCCTGCTGGCGAACACCGAGGTTGCCAAGACCGATCCTGCGACAGTGAAGCTGTCCGACCTCCCGTCCGCGCCGGCCACGCCGCCGTCTCCGGTTACGGCCCCGGGCGCCGAGGCTGAGGCCGGCAAACCGGTCAAGGTGGTCCTCTATATCGACTTCATCTGCCCCGTCTGCAAGAACTTCGAGGCACAGTACAACGAGACCCTCACCACGATGCGCAATGACGGCAAGATCACGGTGGAATACCGGCCCCTCGGCTTCCTGGACAGCCGGTCCACCACCAACTACTCCTCGCGCGCGGCCAACGCCGCAGCCTGCGTGGTAAACGAATCCCCGGAGAAGTACTCGGACTTCGTCGACCTGCTGTTCGCGAAGCAGCCGGCCGAAGGCAGCGCCGGACTGTCCGACACCGAGCTGAAGAAGCTGGCAACCGACGTCGGAGCCAAGAGCATCGACCAGTGCGTGGATGACAAGACGTTCCGTCCGTGGGTCAAGCACACCACCCAGGAAGCCGCGGTAATCGGCGTGACCGGCACGCCCACCGTGTTCGTCGAAGGCAAGCAGTGGGGCACCGGCGACAGCGCCCAGACTCCCTTCGACCAGTTCCTTCAGGCCGCGGTCGACGCCAAGAAGTAACCGCAACCACGCGGGCGCACTTGATGGCCCGGAGTTGAAAGCCCGGCACCGGAGTACTCCGGTGCCGGGCTTTCGTTTTGGCCTTCGCTGTGCCCTTGGCTCGGGCCTTCGCCTTGCGGGAGGGGCGTTGCGCGTTTTTCTCCCCGGGCGTCGGTGGGCTAATCTGGTCTAGCGTCCTGACATCTGCCCCATATTTCGATCTGGTGTGTCGGTAGTCAGGCTGCAGGAATGCCTCCTTAGCTCAGTTGGCCAGAGCACCGCTCTTGTAAAGCGGGGGTCGTCGGTTCGAATCCGACAGGGGGCCCCAACGAACCCCTCCGTTCCGGCGATTCTGACCGGAACGGAGGGGTTTTCTTGTGCGCAAAAACGGGGCACGACACGCCTACCAGAAGATGGGTGCGCTTTCGGCGCGCCGCTGATCTGTGGTCGGCAGAAGGCGACGCCGTCATTCCAGGGCCCTGACCTGCAGCGACACTGTCGGAAACAGCAAATCGGGCGCTACTATCGTCTACAGGGCCGGGAAGCCGGCCCGAAGACCTGGGGGAACAATTGAAAAACAAGGCCATCCGTCTCGGCGCCGCCGCGGCATTTACCGCACTGCTTTCCGGTTTCGCGGTTCCGGCGCACGCCGCGGGGACTGATCCCTGCGGCCCGATCGTGGATTTGGTAAAGATCTGCACGGCGCCGGACGGGAGTCAGTATCCGGTGCTGGTCAACCGCGCGGTCGGCCCGCGGCCGTTTATCGCCGGCGCCCTGTTGGTCGGCAACACTCTCACCGTTCTTGACGGAGCCTGGGACCCTTCAGGCGCGACGCTCACCCACCAGTGGCTGCGTAACGACGTGCCGATCCTTGGCGCCACCGGCACCACCTACCGGCTGACCAGGGCGGACCTCGGCAAGTACGTCCGGGTCAAGACCACAGCCACAGCGCCGGACTATGCAACGACAGGCATGCAGTCCACCAAGACCGTGCCCGTTACGGACACCGGGGGCGCTGTCCCGTCGGTCAAGGCGCCGGCGACCGTGGCACTCAGCACGCGCGACACCGACACGGATGCCCCCAATCCCGTCGTGGACGCCGTGCCCGGCATCTGGTCGGGCGCCCCGGGCATCGTGTTGCTCTACCAGTGGCTCCGGGACGGCAAGCCCATCCCGGGCGCCAACGCTGCGTCCTTCGACACGACCGGCTGGGGGAAGGGCCTGTTCAGCGTCAGAATTACCGGCTACGCCGCCGGATACGATCCGGCCACGGTGACCTCCGCTGGGGTGGCTTTCTCCCCCTGGAACCCGACCCCCGGTGCCGTGGTCACCGGCGGCACCGGGCTGGGGGATGTCCTCACCGGCGTCGACGATGTTCCCTGGAGGGACTTCAATGGCCGGGGCGAGACGGACTATGAGCACCACTACCAGTGGCTGCGCGACGGCGTCGAGATTCCCGGCGCCAACGAACTGACCTACACAATTACCGCCGAGGACCAGGGCCACACCTTGGTCCTGTTCACCGACACCGACACCTTCGATGCCCACTCCAACCCGGTGACCGTCCCCCCGGTCCAGCCGGCCCCGGCCCCGGTCACCCCGCCGGCCCCGGACGTCAAGCTGAAGCCGCTGACGAATGTCGCCAAGCCGGTCCTGACCGGGACCGCCGTGATCGGCGCTCCGATGACCGCCACGGCCGGCACCTGGTCCGAACCGGCCGACAAGCTGACGGTCACCTACTACTGGCGGTCCCCGGACGGGAGAGTATTGGCCACCGGTCCGACGTTCACCCCCGACATGACCGAGCTCGGGGTGACGGTCACGCTCGTGGTGACCGCCTCCGCCCCCGGCTACGACGTTGCCTGGGCAAAGGTTACCGCGCCCAAGCCCGTGGCCGCCCCTGACCCCATCCAAACAAAGGCCCCCGCCATTCGGGGCGTCCTGACCGTGGGGATGGAGCTCTACACCTACACGGGTGACTGGTCCTTCCGTGATTCGGAGGTGAAGGAGTTCCGCCAGTGGCTGCGTGACGGTGCCACGATCGCCGGGGCCGCCGGCCGGCGCTACACCCTCGTCGGGGCCGACTTCGGCAAGAAAATCTCTCTCCGGGTTACGTCGACACTGGACGGCAGGACACTGAAGACCCAGACGGTCGACACGTCGGCGAAAGTGGCTGCCGCGACCATGAGCTCGGCCACGCCGGAGATTGCAGGCACCGTCAGGGTCGGAAGGATACTGACCGCGAATCCGGGCGGCTGGACGACGGGCACCGCCTTCAAATACCGCTGGCTGCGCAACGGGGTCCCGATCTCCGGGGCCACGGCCTCGACCTACAAGGTCCGGACGGCCGACCGGGACACCAGGATCACCGTCCGCGTCACCGGCTCCAGGCTCGGCTACACGACCGTCACCCGGACCAGCGGAGCTTACTTCGCCCGCTGACCCCCGCGGGGCCCCAAGAAAGCCATCGACTGTTGCGAAATCGTCCTTTTCGAGCCCGGTAAGGGCATCTACGGAGCAATCGATGGGGATAACGAACGACGGCGGCCGCGCCGTTAACGAGGGGGAGCACCGACCTCGGACGTGGGCAGATGCCGCGGATTGCCGTGCAGATCCATGGCCTCATGGATCTGCAGGGCAAACCACAGTTGCGCCAGCGTGGAGGTTTCGGTCATATCGAGGCCTGTCAGCTCGCTGATCTTACGGATGCGATAGATGATGGTCTGCCGGTGCGCGAACAGGGCCGCCGCCGTTTTCTGCCAGGACCGTTGTGAGTCAAGGAACGTCTTGAGCGTAAGGATGAGGTCCCCGTGTTCTCCCTGTTCGTACTCGAAAATGGGTCCCAGGAGCCGCTGGACCAGTGCGTTGCCTTCCTCAAAGCTGGTGAGCCCCAGCCATGAGGGTCCCTCGGCGTAGCGGACCAAGTGTTCGCCGGTGCTTGATGCCGTGCCAAGTGCCCACATCGATTCCTGAAGAGCCCTCTGCGCTCCAGCGGCCGAGGACGGACGGCTGATCCCGATCCGCACGTCCGCGGGGATGGCATGCCGCAACAGATCGTCGGAACAGTCTGAGGCGACAGCCAAATGCAGGGTGTTGAACCGGCGCTGGCACGCAGCCGGATAGCCGTGCCGCCATAGATCGACATGGACTCCTGCCAGGCGCTCGCCGTCGTCGCTGGACATGGAAATGATGAGGAATTCCCGGGACGAAATACCGAACTCAGGCAGCCGCCTTTCAATGTCGGCTATGCCCAGGCGCCCGTCGAAGGCCTGCAGGAGGAACTCCGCGCCCAGCCGGCGCTGGTTCTCGAGGGACAGCACTGTCCGCGACAGTTCCAGTCCCAGGACTGTGGCCGCATGGAGCAGCACCACGGCATCCGGGAGCGACTCGGATTTCGGCAGCACCACAAGAAGCGCATTGGCGTGAGTGGGAATGTCCATCATCAGCAGGTGGCTGTTCCCGAAGCGGTGCCACTGGAACTTCTTGCTGGCCACCGGCGACTTGCTGGTCAGCGGTTCAAGGTGCTTCTTCAGGTTCGGCGGCAGTGACTGGCCTCCGGGATGCCAGGCGTGCAGGCACCTTCGATCAACCACGAAAAGGCTCGCGTCGAGTTCGGCTTCGATGCCCAGGATCAGGCCCAGCCAGTTGTCCTCAGATGGTCCCGCCAGCCGCAGCAGATCATAGATGCGGGCAGTCTGACGCAGCCTGCGGGACTCCTCAAGCAGCGAGGACTCAGCAACCGAGCGTGCGATGGCGATGAACGGAAGCGGGTAGGGGATGCTGATGACCGGCAACGGCAAACGGTCACAGGCTTCGAGGAACTCGGGAAGGAGTTCAGGGGCATGCATCTGCTCGCCGATCGCCAGGGCGCTGGCGCCTGCACTGACCAGCGACTCGGCAAGCTCAACCTGGCCCGCGGGATCCGCCGGAATGGACAGGCCGTTGGTCATCATGAGTTCGCCGCCGGTGACCCATTCCCACAAACGCGGGAGGTCGGAGGTGTGGGCCCAGGTGACCCGGTTTCCCAGGCCGGCGGGGCCCGCCAGAAGGCTCAGTCCCAGCTGGGGTTCGGCCAGCAGTTCGGCCACGGTGATCGCCATGCGCGGTTCCTGTTCATGAGTCCGGTGGCCGTCCCCAAGCCGCTTATACATATGTATATGCCGCTGGGTTATTTGTAGTCAATCGGCGCATGTACCGCGTGATGCCGATCACTAATAGTTAAGGCATAGACCTCAACCGGCCAGGAGCAGCGCGGAGAAGAAAATCTGCCAGGCCGGCTGAAACCACAGCAACCAGAGGACCCCTGTCATGACCATGCACAAGCCGATCGGCCCCGTCGACGCAACAAAGGTTCCCCGCTTTGCGGGCCTGGGCACCTTCGCCCGGCTTCCTCAGATTGACCGTGTGCCGGACTATGACATTGCGATCGTCGGCGTCCCGTTCGACGGCGGCACCTCCTACCGCCCCGGCGCCCGCTTTGGTCCGGCTGCTGTCCGTGAAGCGTCGCGGCTCCTGCGCCCGGGCTACCACCCGGAGCTGGACGTGGAGCCCGTATACGAAGCCCAGGTTGTCGACGCCGGCGACATTGCCTGCACCCCCTACGACATCGCCCGCGCAGTCCGCGAGATCGAGGAACAGGCCCTCCCGCTCCTCGGCGACGCCGGCTCCGGCAAGAGGCTCATCTCCATCGGCGGCGACCACACCATTGCTCTCCCGATGCTGCGGGCCCTGAACAAGGTCCACGGGCCGGTGGCCCTGCTCCACTTCGACGCACACCTGGATACCTGGGACACCTATTTCGACCAGCCGGTCACGCATGGAACCATCTTCCGCCGGGCATTCGAAGAAGGCCTTCTCGTCGAGGACAAGTCGATGCACGTGGGCATCCGCGGGCCGGTTTACGACCGCAACGATTTCCTTCGCGACCACGAGTTCGGCTTCCAGATCATCCGCTGCTCGGACCTGGACGTCATCGGGGTTCCGGCCGCGATCCAGCGCGTCAAGGATCGGCTCGGCGACACCCCGGTCTACGTCTCCATCGACATCGATGTCCTGGACCCGGCCTACGCTCCGGGCACCGGCACGCCGGAAATGGGCGGGCTCCACTCCCGCGAACTGCTGGCCCTGCTCCGTGGACTGAACGGCATCAACATCGTGGGCGCCGACGTCGTCGAGGTCGCCCCTGCCTACGACCATGCAGACATCACCACAGTGGCCGCGGCGACCCTCGTCTTCGACCTCCTCGCTTTGATGGTGAACCGCAGCAAGGCCTCCGCCAACGTCGCCCAGGAGCTGCAAACAGCCACCGTTTGAGCCGCAACTACTGGGCAGTCGCGCCTGATTTGTACATATGTACGAACGGGTTTACGGCAACTATTCAATCGCCGGATTTCCTCTGTGACAAAAGTCACGAATGATTAACACATCAGATCCCGTGCCCGACGAAGTGCCGGGACAAAGCAAAGAGGTTCCCATGTACTCCTGGAACGCATCATGAACGCTCAACCCAATCGCGCAGCCGCAGCCGAAGTGCCCCGGCTCGAGGACAAGACCATTCAACCCATCCCCGCCGATGAACGCCACGGCAAGGCCCGGGACCTTTTCACCATCTGGTTCGGTTCCAACATCATGATCATGACGATCGTGACCGGGGGACTCGCGACCACGGTGTTCGGACTCAGCTTTGTGCCCGCCATCGTCGGAATCATCATTGGGAACCTCGTCGGCGGCATCTTCATGGCCCTGCACTCGGCCCAAGGTCCGCAACTGGGCGTGGCGCAAATGATCCAGACCCGCGGGCAATTCGGTTCGTACGGGGCGCTCCTGATCGTTGTCATCGTGGTGATCATGTACGTCGGGTTCTTCGCGGCGAACCTCGTCTTTGGCGGTCAAGCACTCGCCGCAGTCAACCCGGGCATCAGTGTTGACGGAGGCATCATTGTCATTGGCGTCGTGAGCGTTGTTGCCACCATCTTCGGCTACCGGCTCATCCACGCCTACGCACGCTTCCTGAGCATCGTGGCCGGTCTGGCGCTGGTGCTGGCCTTCGTCTGGATCCTGGCCGTCCACGGAGTGCCGGCCAGCTTCCTGAACCAGGGAAACTTCAACTGGGTGGGCTTCATGGCCACCATCTCCGTCTCCGCCCTCTGGCAGCTCGCCTACGCTCCCTACGTCTCGGACTACTCCCGCTACATGCCTCAGGGCACCGGCTCGGGCCCGGCGTTCTGGGCATCGTATTCAGGCTGCGTCCTGGGAACGCTCTTCCCGATGGTCTTGGGGGCCTTGGTGGGAACGCTCGCCATGGCACTGATCAACGATGGCAGCAGCGTCGAAATCGTGGGGAGCCTGGGCGCCATGCTCGGGCCATGGACCATGGTGATCATCGGAATCTTCTGCCTCGGCGTTGCGGCGTCGAACGCCATGAACCTTTACTGCGGGGTCCTGTGCTCCCTCACCATTGGGCAGACATTCAAGCCAGCCTGGTTGCCCCGCGCCAAGACCCGGACCGTTGCGGCGATCATCCTCTTCACGCTCGCCCTCATGATCTCGCTGTTCGCACGCGACAATTTCATCTTCTTCTACACGAACTTCCTCTCCTTCCTGATGTACGTCCTGGTTCCCTGGACGGCCATCAACCTGGTCGACTACTACCTCCTGCGGCACGGCGACTACAGGGTTGAAGACTTCTTCAAGCGCGACGGCGGAGTGTACGGAAGGTTCAACTGGATTGCGATCGGAGCCTATGTTGCCGGTGCGATGATTCAGATTCCGTTCTCGGCAACTGCGATGTTCACGGGCCCCGTCGCCGCAGCGATGAACGGCGTGGATCTCTCCTGGATTGTTGGCCTGGTGGTCGTTGCACCTCTGTACTACTTTGCGGCACGTGTGTTCCGGAAGACGCCGGATGCCGTCCCCTTTCAGTCGCCCGCATTCGCAGCTGACCTGGTTGAGGCGCCGGGGGCGTAACTCCCACCCAGGACATGCAACACCCACTCCCGGGCATCTGCAGCCCGCACCCACACAAACTCCCGGCGCCGAGATCGGCGCAGAAAACAAAGGCAAATCATCATGACACTCACTGACCTCGAGCGCTTCACAGTCCGGCGTTCTTCCGCCGAGCAAAGCCGCGCCAGCGTTTTGCCTCCCGTTTTGCCTCCGACGGGGCACTTCATCGGTGGATCGTTTGTCCCCGGTTCAGGGACCCGGCTGATCGACGTCGTAGACCCCAGCACAGAGCAGGTCATCGCGTCGGTGCAGGCCGGCACGGCCTCGGATGTGGACATTGCGGTCGAGGCAGCCGTGGCGGCCCAGAAGTCCTGGGGCGCCACGACTCCCAAGGAACGGTCCGAGGTGCTCTCCCTGATCGCCAACATCATTGAAGCCAACCGTGAAGCATTCGAAATCATCGAGTCCGCCAACACCGGTAAACCGCGCAGCGTCGCGGAGGACGATGTCTCCAGCACCATCGACACCTTCCGATTCATGGCCGGAGCTTCCCGCACACTGACGTCCATGGCAGGTGGCGACTACGCCACCGGGCACACCTCGGTCATCCTCAGGGAACCCGTCGGCGTCGTCGGCGTCATCACCCCTTGGAACTACCCGCTGCTGATGGCTGCATGGAAGATCGCGCCCATCCTGGCCGCCGGAAACAGCATCGTCCTCAAGCCCTCGGAGCAAACTCCGCTCTCGACGCTCAAGCTGGCAGAACTTGTGGCCGGACGGATCCCCGATGGCATTCTCAATGTCGTCACAGGACAAGGCCGGACCGTTGGGCAGCGGCTCGCCGAACACCCGGACGTCGCCCTCGTTGCGTTGACGGGGAGCGTCGTCAGCGGTCAGGCCGTGGCAGAGACCGCGGGCAGGTCCGTCAAACGCGTCCACCTCGAACTCGGCGGCAAGGCCCCTGTTGTTGTCTTCCCCGACGCCGACCTCCGCGCGGCCGCAGCCGGCGTGCGAAACGCCGGCTTCTGGAATGCCGGCCAGGACTGTGGCGCCGCCTGCCGCGTGCTGGTCCACGAATCCGTGGCTGAGGAGTTCACCGAGCACCTCGTGCGGGAAGTCGGGACGCTCGTCGTGGGCGCCCCGGGTGCAGGGGACGACGTGGAAATCGGTCCCATGATTTCGCGGCCGCACTTCGAACGCGTGAAGGAATCGCTTGCCGAGGCAAGGGCCGCGGGTCTCCAGGTGGCCATCGGTGGCTCGGCTTTGGAAGGTCCCGGCTACTTCATTGAACCCACAGTGATCAGCAACGTACCGGCCGGGGCCCATATTGCTACCCACGAAATCTTCGGTCCGGTCGTCACCGTCGAGTCCTTCAGCACCACTGAAGAGGCCATTACGCGGGCCAACGAGAGCCCCTACGGCCTTTCTGCCTCGGTATGGACGCGGGATTCGAGCCTCTCGCTCAGCGTGCCGAAGCAACTCGATTTCGGCACAGTCTGGGTCAACGCGCACCTGGTGTTGGCTTGCGAGGTTCCGTGGGGCGGATTCAAGGGATCCGGCTATGGGCGCGACCTCTCGCTGTATGCCTTGGACGATTACTCCCGGACCAAGCACGTCATGATCAACCACAGCGCGTGAGCGTTGAGACCAGCATCGGAGCTCAGCAATGACCACCACGAATCATCCCCACGCCGCATCGTCGGCCCGCGCCGCAACCCCGTCCGCTCCTTTCGGGACCGACGTGACGTGGACCAACTGGGGCGGAAACCAGAGCGCCACGCCGGCCTTCACCGTCCGGCCGCGGACTGAACAGGAAGCTCTCGACGCCGTCCGGTTCGCCATCCGCGAAGGCCTGCCCGTCCGGGCAGTCGGCTCAGGGCACTCGTCCTCTCCGCTTGTTCAGACGGGCGGCGTCCTGATGGACATGTCCGCACTCTCGGCAATCACCGGGACCGACACTGTGCGGCGTCGCGCGAGGGCCCTGGCCGGCACCACCATCAGCGCTTTTGGCGATCCGCTGTGGGAGCAGGGGCTGGCACTGGGCAACCAGGGCGACATCGACAAGCAGCAGATCGCCGGGGCGCTCGCGACCAGCACCCACGGCTCCGGAAAGGACCTGGGCAGCTTCTCATCAGCACTGCGCTGGGTCAGGCTGATCAACGGCTACGGCGAAATCGTCGAAATTGGTGAAGGGCAACTCCGCGAACTCAAGGCCGCCCAGGTCGCCCTGGGGACGCTGGGAATTTTCCTGGAGGTCGAACTGGCGGTCGAGGACCGCTATTACCTGCAGGAGGAGATTACGTATCCCACGTGGGCGGAGACCGCGGCAACCTGGCAGGCCGATATCGACGCGAACAGGCACTACTCGTTCCTCTGGTGCCCGGACGACGATTCATGTGAGCTCCTGGACCTACCCGGTTCGCCGAGCCAGAAAATGGCGAACCGCAGCTACACCAAGCGGTACAACATCGCCCAGATCCAGGACGAGCGTGAAATTTCGCGCACGGAGGGTGCCCGGTTGGACCGGTCTTACCGCATCTACCCGGGCGGATTCACCACACAGTTCCATGAACTCGAGTACTTCGTTCCCAGCCGGCACGGCCTGGAGGCCGTCGAGGCTGTCCAGGAGCTGATCCGCACCAAGCATCCCGACCAGAAGTACCCCGTAGAGGTCCGCTGGGTGAAAGCCGACGAAGGTTACATGTCCCAGTTCCAGGGACGCGACACCACCGTCATTACCCTGACCACCCAACCCGGAACTGACTACTGGCCTTTCTTCCGGGATGCAGACGCGCTGCTTCAGGAATTCGAGCCGCGTGCGCACTGGGGAAAGATCCATTTCATGACGAGGAGCCGTCTGGAGCGTCTCTACCCGGAGCTTGACACCTTCATCCAGGTGCGCCGGGAGTTCGACCCCCGCGGAATATTCCTTAACGACCACACTCGTGCGCTCGTTGGCTAAATCAGCCATCCAGGCTAAATCGGCAATTCCGGCGTATGCCCCCGAATCGTGATCGGGGGCATACTGCCCGCCCTGCCACAACCAATGGGGAAGAGATGACATGAGCCATTTTCAGGACAAGACCTACCTAGTCACCGGAGCCAGCTCCGGCATCGGTCTCGCGACCACCCGGGCCCTCTTGGCGCAAGGGGCAAAGGTTGCAGCAGTAGGGCTCCCGGACCGTCTGCTTGATGACGCAAAACGCCAACTGTCGGGCACCGTGATCTTCATCGAAGCTGACGTCTCTGAGTCCCAGCAGGTCGATAGCGCCTTCGCCCGGGCGGAAACAGAACTCGGCCCCCTGAGCGGGGCCTTCAACGCCGCAGGAATTTCCAGCGTTGCGCCCATCGCCGAAACGTCCGACGAGCTGTGGCAGAGGCTGATCCGGGTGAACCTGTCCGGGACTTTCCACTTCGCCAGGGCTGCGGCGCGAACGCTCTCATCCAACGGCGGCGGATCGCTCGTCTGCACTGCCAGCGAACTATCACTAGTCGGCCAGGCCGGCTACAGCGCATACACCGCGACCAAGGGCGGCGTCCTGTCGATGGTGCGGTCCCTGGCCGCCGAACTTGCACCTGCCGGCGTCCGAGTCAACGCGCTGTCGCCGGGCACGACAGATACTCCGATGCTTGCGGCCGAGTTCGCGAACGAAGAAGAACGCGCCAGGGACGAAGCGTCCGTACCGCTTGGCCGATTCGCCCTGCCGGAGGAGATTGCAGCCGCGGCGCTGTGGCTGTTGGGCCCTGAATCCTCGTATGTCACGGGAACAAACCTTGTTGTCGACGGTGGTCGAACCACGACGTTCCCACTCGGACACTGACATCTATCACTCGCACTGAAAGGCACAATCACATGAGCTCTGTCCTGGTCACAGGTGGTGCCGGATTCACTGGCCGCCACATCATCAACGAACTTGCCGACGCCGGCCATCAGACGGTCAGCTACAACCGGGATTTCCTCGAGGCTCCACGCCCCGATGTCGTTTCCGTTCAGGGAGAACTGTTTGATATCCCTCGCCTCCTCGAAGTATTCAAGGAGCACGACATTGACACCATCGTCCATACCGCCGCGATATCCCACCCGACCTATTCTTTGAGCTTTCCCCTGGCGACGTTTGCCGCCAACGTCGAAGGAACAGTGGCGGTTTTCGAGGCAGCACGACTCCACGGCGTCAAACGGATCATCAACTTCTCTTCCGAGTGCGTGTACGGAAAGACCTCAGCCCCGGTAGTTCTCGAATCGGAGCCGGTAAATCCCACGACGCCTTACGCCGTGACGAAGGTTACCGGGGAGTGGCTCGGCCAGGTCTACGGCGACAGGTATGGAATCGACGTCATCTCCCTGCGCATCGGCCAGGTTTACGGGCCCGGAAACCGCATGGATGAAGTCATGCGGGATATTATGCGCGGCGTAGTCCGTGACGGTTCATTCTCACAGGACCACGGGGCCGATCACCGCTATAACCTGGTCTACGTCCGCGACGTCGCTCTTGCCATACTGGCGGCAGTCCAGGCACCGCAAACAGCCTCGGCCAGGCCGCTGGCCTACAACATCTCCGGCAGTGAGTACTGGACACTCAGCGACGTAGTCAAAGAAGTTCGAATGGCATTCCCGGACGCCACCGTGGAGATCGGTCCCGGGACGGATCCAACCTTGGACCTGCAGGGCCACTTCAGCATCGCTTCCGCAAGCGCGGATCTGGGCTACGAATCGGCCTGGCCGCTGCAGCGGGCCCTCGGCGACTACGCCGACTGGCTCTCCACTCATGACTTCTGAGCTTTTTCTTCCGACCCATAGGGGCGAACATGACCTTCGATAAAAGCGGGTGGAGGCAGGGGGCGGCATGCGTTGCCGCGTTGACGTTCGACGTCGACGCGGAGTCCCCCATACTGGCCGCCGGCCGCCGCTACGCCGAGAACGCAATGGCGATGACGCACCAGGCGTTCGGACCCAAGGTGGGTGTTCCGCGGATTCTCCAAATGCTGAAAGATGTACAGCAGCCGGCGACATTCTTTATTCCAGGCGTAACCGCGGAGCGGTATCCCCACATGGTTGAGCAGGTCCTGGAAGCCGGTCATGAGATCGCGCACCACTCACACACCCACCGCACGGCTGTGAGCATGAGTTTCGATGACGAACGCGCTGACTTCGATCTGGCGCTTTCCGCACTCGGGCGCTTCGGCATTTCTCCAAAAGGGCATCGCGCCGCAATGTGGGAGCCCTCGTGGCAGACTCCGTCGCTGGTGGCTGAGTATGGGCTGAAATACGATTCCAGCCTGATGGATGCGGACGTCCCGTACCTCATCCAAACCCCCGCGGGGACAGTTGCGGAGCTCCCCCCGCATTGGAGTCTGGACGACTGGGAGCAGTATGCCTTCCTTCCGGAACCCAAGATCGGTGAAATCATCCAGTCGCCACTGGTCGTGGCGGACATGTGGATTCACGAGATCGACGCAATGCGACGTCATGGTGCGCTTTTCATGCTCACGTGCCACCCGTTCCTCACTGGACGGGCAGGACGGCTGGAGGCGCTGCGGACGGTTATCGAAACTGCGCTGGAACGAGGCGACGTCCGCTTCTCGACGTGCGAAGCGCTCGCGGAAGCGGCACTCGGTGACCCTGCATTAATCGCCGAGCCCCTCAATCCAGTGACAGCGTCCGCGGAGCTGTATCCGGACTACTGAGCCCGGCGCCACGGCGAAAATTTACGACCCCAAACACAAGCGGCCAAGGACTTAGTCCTTGGCCGCGCATCAGCCACGCCCGCCGCACGTTGCGAAGCTTCAAACTCTAAGACCGACCCAGCGAAAGAAGGCTCATAGCAATGAACTCCCCGTCCCAGCTGTTGTCGGACGCCCCTGGTCCAACACAGACGCCTAATCCTGAATCCCTCCAACTGAAACGGGAGATGGGGTTCTGGTCCTCCTTCTCGTTGGCGTTCGCATTCATGTCGCCAATCATCGGCTTGTACGGAGTATTTGGCTTGGCCCTGATGGCCGCAGGCCCGGCCTTCTGGTGGGGCTTGTTGGTGGTCCTCTTAGGCCAGGCCCTGGTAGCAGCCGTACTTGCCGAACTCGCCTCACGATGGCCCGTTGCCGGCGGGGTCTGCCTCTGGTCCAGGTCCCTTCTCGGACACACCTACAGCTGGTACGCAGGGTGGGCCTACATCTGGACCCTCATCATCACAGTTGCCGCCGTGGCCTTCGGCGGTGGCACTTTTCTTGCCTCATTGCTCGGCATAGAACAGCCTGACACCACAACGAAAATCGTGCTGGGCGCCGTCATCTTGTTGATAAGTACGATCGCCAACTCCGCCGGAAGGAAATGGCTGAGTCTGCTGGTGACTGTGAGCATCGTGTGCGAGGTCATCGCCAGCCTGGGAGTCGGGTTGGTACTGATCATCTTCCATCGCCGAAATTCCCTGAGCACGATTCTGGACGCTTTCGGATCCGCACCCGACACAACCGCATATGTCTTTGGACCTTTCCTTGCCGCAGTGGCAATCATCGGTTGGTCGTTTGTGGGATTCGAAAGCGCGGGCGCAATTGCCGAGGAAGTCCGATCCCCCGAACGCAAAGTGCCGCGGGCAGTACTTACGTCCCTGATCACGGTGGCATCCGTCATTACGTTTTCTTGCTTGGCCCTGCTCCTCGCAATCCCGGATATTGGCGCCGCCATGTCGGGGGCCGACCCGGACCCGATTACGACAACCCTCACTGCCAATCTGGGCGAGGGCGTCACCAAGCCCCTCCTGGTGGCCATCGTGCTGGGATTCATCGCCGGGACGGTGGCGCTGCAGGCGGCCGTATCTCGATCGGTTTTCGCGTTCGCCAGGCTGGATGCCCTACCTGCGGCCAAGATCCTGAGGCGTCTCAGCAAGACCGACCGACTGCCCATCAACGCCCTCTTAGTCTCCGCGGTCGCTTCAATGATTGTTCTGGCCCTGTCGGCATCACAGGTGTACGGCGCCCTCGTTGCCTTCGCGACGGCGGGCTTCTACGTGGCTTTCATCTTTCCAGTGCTGGCTGCGCTGGTAGTGCGGCTGAAGGGAGCGTGGAAGGCCGGACCCTTCAGCCTGGGAGTTCTTGGCCCATTAGTGAACGTGGCCGCGTTGCTGTGGTTGGGTTTTGAGATCGTCAATATCGCATGGCCGCGGCAACCAGAAGCGGCCTGGTACCAGAACTACGCAGTGATTGTGGTTTTCGTGATCCTTGGCCTGGCAGGTTTTGCGGTGGAGCGGCGCCTACGTCGACGCAGTAGCGCCAACTTGGCGACAGAGACAGAGACAGATCCAGAGCCGGAACTGGTGAAAGTGGCGCAGTGAGCGCCGCCAAACAAAGAGTGGCCCAGTAGTCCCAATTTCACAATGAGGGGCCTCGTGATCATTTTGACCATCGGGGCCCCTCCTTGATTCTCCCTCACTCCGATTGGCAGCTGCCCGCTTCTTATACACACGCGTCAGCGTGTCTGTTTTTCATAGTCAATCTGCGTGCCGATGTCTAGCGCCGGTCACAAACCACTACGCCACGCAAACCTCCCATCTTAATGATGATGACCATCTACATGACGATTTGAACGGAACTACGTCCACCACGACCGAAACAACCAAAGGATCTTTGTCATGACCACATACAAGTCAATTGGCTCCGACAGTACCGGGCGTACCGGCAACGAGGTCCACCTCGGAGACTACGAAGCGTCTCTTCAACCGATTCCCGAGTCGGCTCGTACTCGAAAAGTCTCCGGGCAGTTCTGGATTTGGGCCGGTGCCAACCTGGCTCCAATCAACTGGGTCCTCGGGGCTCTGGGCATTCACCTAGGCCTTGGGCTTGCCGACACCATCTTGGTTCTGGTGCTGGGGAACCTGATCGGCATGTTGTTGTTCGGGCTTTTCGTCTTGCTGGGCCAGAGAACCGGCGCAACGGCCATGGTGCAGTCCAGGGCTGCCTTCGGCCGCCGCGGAAACTACATTCCTGCGGGAATGCAAGCCCTCTTGGTCATCGGCTGGTGCGCGGTGAACACGTGGGTCATTTTGGATCTGGTGATGGCTCTGCTGGGCACACTTGGGTGGGTTGATCCGGACGCGACCAACTATGTCTGGAAGATCGCCGTTGCGGCAGTGATCATGGGTGCTCAGGTGGCAATCGCCTGGTTCGGATATAGAGCAATAGCTGCTTTTGAACGCTGGACTGTGCCGCCCACTCTCATCATTCTCGTTATCATGTCCGCGGTCGCATGGCTGGGTCTGAAGATCGACTGGGCCTATGCCGGGCCCTCCGGCCAGATTCTCGAAGGAACCGAGCGGATTGCTGCCATGAGCGCCGTCATGACTGCCATCGGCATCGGTTGGGGAATTACTTGGTTCACCTATGCCGCAGACTACTCTCGATTTGTCAGTATTTCCGTGCCCGGACGGAAGGTCTATTTGGCCTCCGTGCTGGGGCAGTTCATCCCGGTTGTCTGGCTTGGAATACTAGGCGCCAGCCTCGCAACGAACAGCGGGGAGATCGATCCGGGCAAGCTCATTGTGCAGAATTTTGGGGCGTTGGCGATTCCGGTCCTCTTTATGGTTCTGCATGGCCCGATCGCCACAAACATCTTGAATATTTACAGCTTTTCAGTTACGACGCAGGCCTTGGACATTGCAATCAACCGGCGGAAACTTAACCTCTTCGTTGGAGTACTTTCATTTGTGGCCGTCGTCTTCTTCATTTTCCAGGATGACTTTGCATCCGTGCTTGATTCGTGGCTCGTAGGACTGGTTGCGTGGGTTGCAGCTTGGAGCGGCGTCATGCTGGTCCACTTCTTCTGGCTGGAAAAGAAATGGCCGCGTGGTGCAGACCGTCTATTTGCGGCACCCGGTTCTCCCAAGCTTCCCTCCGCAAACTGGGCCGGAATTACCTCCCTTGCGCTCGGAGTTTTCGCTACCTGGTTGTTCATGTACGGATTGGTACCTCAGATGCAGGGTCCCATAGCTACCGCACTTGGCGGGTGGGACCTCTCCTGGCTGGCCGGAGGACTGACCAGTGCTGCCAGTTACGCGCTGCTGGGGCGACGGGCTCACCAAAGGTCGAACCCTGACTCGGATCGCACCGAAGAACTGGTGGTGAATCAAATCTGAGAACCTCCCCAGCCCAGGACGCCGTTGCAATGCCTGCACCTCCGGCAGGGTGCACAGGTTCGCGAGAATCCGTTCGAGCATCACCGCGGCGTCGCGGGGCCTGCCCAGCTGGAGCGGCTCAGGACCGTTGGCCCTTCCCGCGCTTCCGCAGCACCAAGGAGATAGCAACGGCCCCGGCCCCGCCGATCACAAGCAGCAACCCGAGGGAGACCCGCGTGGGTCCGCCGGTGTCCGCGGCAGGAGTGCCCTGGCTTTGGGATGTGGTTGTGGCTGGAGCGGCCTGAGCCGGGGATGCAGCAGGAGAGGAAGCCGCAGGAGAAGACACAGTAGAGGGGGTAGTGGCAGGCGGGGCCGCCAGGAAGACGTCGCTGACCGCCCCCATGATGAATCGGTCGCCGGGAACGAGGGTCTTCACTACCCGGGTGGAGGTCTCCAGCGTGGTGGAGACGCACCCTGCCGAGACCCGGTTGCCGGCGCCGAAGAAGATGGCGTAGTCGGCGCCCGGGGCGGGCGCCGCATCCGGCAGGCGGTTGTAATTGATGACGGCTGCCTGCTCATAGGTGCCCTGGTTCATCCAGTACCAGAGGTTTTCGTCGGCGGGCGATCCGCCCTCCACGTAGTTGTTGTAGGCGGGGCTGCCCGGTCCGCCCCACCGTGATCTCGGATTGACCGTGTGGTACAGCAGCCGGGTGCCCGGGTCCGCCCGGCCCAAGGCCTCGGTGGCCGAGAACGAGCCGGTGGGTGACCGGTATTGGCCTTCCCGCAGTTGTCCTTCCGGGGCGAACCCGTTCTTGCCGATGAAGCCGGTTTGCTGCCACTCCTGAATGTACCCGGCGCCGTTGCGGACGCAGCCTGTGATCAGCACGGCGTTCTGGGCGGCGTCGGTGGCCGTTACGAAGACCACCCTGGAGGCAGTGCCGGAGCTGTAGCGGGTCTGGTGGGCACTCAACTTCGTGCAGGGCGCGGTTTCCTGGGGTGAGGCGGGCGAGGCGTGGACGGCGGAAGGCAGCACCGCGATGAACCCCGCGGCGAGCGCTGCGAGCAGCAGACTCCTGCGAATATGGCGGAGGGCCATGGCCCAATTTTAGTCCGCAGACGTACGGCCCCGCTCCCGGAGTCCGGGGAGCAGGGCCGTACGGGTCAATAAGCCGGGACGCTACTCCGGAACCACCAGGGCGGGGGTGTCCTTGCGGATGGTCTGGCCCCGGAAGAAGCCCGGATGCAGTTTCGCGGCGGCGAGCATGATCACAAGGCCAAGGGCGAGGATCCCGATCCCCAGGATGAACACCAGGCCCACCCCGAAGACCTCCGATCCGCTACCGAATTCCGGTGCCCAGCTGTCCACAGCGGTCTGGAAGAAGACCACCGTGAGGACCAGGCCGCCCAGGACCGGGAACAGCAGCCGCATGAAGAAGTTGCGGACGCTGGAGAAGAGGCTGTGCCGGAAGTACCAGGTGCAGGCGAACGCCGTCAGGGCGTAGTAGAAGCAGATCATCAGGCCCAGGGCCATGATGGTGTCGTTGAGGACGTTCTCGCTGACCACCTTCATGATGGCGTAGAAGCCGCCGGAGATCAGGCCTGCGACAACCGTGGCGAAGCCGGGGGATCCGAAGCGCTTGCTGACGGATGCGAAACGCGGCGGCAGGGCGCCGTAGTGGCCCATCGCCAGCAGGCTGCGCGCCGGGGAGGCCATGGTGGACTGCAGGGATGATGCGGTGCCGGAGAGCACGGCCAGGGACATCAGGATGGCGAGCGGACCCATGACCGGTGAGGCCAGTGCTGCAAAGATATTCGACTGGTTGTCCGGGTTGTTCAGGCCAATGCCGTCGGCTCCGGTGCCGGCCACCATCATGGTGGCCACGATCACGACGAGGTAGAGGGCCAGGACGGCGACCGCCGTCGTGGTTCCTGCGCGGCCGGCGGTGCCCCGGCCGCCCTTGGTTTCCTCGTTCACGGTGAGGCAGACGTCCCAGCCCCAGTAGACAAACACGGCCAGTGACATGCCGGCGGTGAACTGCTCGAAGGTCTCGATCTTGGCCGGGTTGAACCAGTCCCAGCTGAAGGCGATCGAGGTACCCGCGTCACCGGAGGCGGCGTGCGTCAGGGCCATGATGACGAAGACGGCCAGGACCAGGACCTGGAATCCGACCATGCTGTATTGCACGAGCTTGGTGGCGTGCAGGCCGCGGTAGCTGACCCAGACGGCCAGTGCCACGAACACGAGGCACGTAACGATGTTCACGGCCGTGTTGGAGGTCAGGTCCGCGAGCTCGGGGTTGTTGAACACCTGGGCCAGGAAGAGGTAGAAGAAGTCCACCGCGACGCCCGCGAGGTTGGACAGGACGATGATGTTGGCGGCCAGCAGCCCCCAGCCTCCCATCCAGCCGACGAACGGGCCGAACGCCTTCGTGGCCCAGGTGAAGGTGGTGCCGCTGTCCGGGGAATCGGCGTTGAGCTCGCGGTAGGCGAACGCCACCAGGATCATGGGGATGAACGCGACGATGAAGATCGCCGGCAGTTGCTGACCGACGGCGCCGACGGCGGGTCCCAGCGAACTGGTAAGGCTGTAGGCGGGCGCCACGGAGGAAATGCCCAGGACGACGACGGCGAGCAGGCCCAGCTGGCCGCCCTTGAGTCCCTTGCCCGTGATGCCGTGTTTGGAACCGGCCGGATCGACGACGTCGTGCGCGGTGATGGTGCCGTCTTCGCGGCCGATAGTTTGACTCATAGCTGACCTTATTCTGGGAGGTTCCGGGAGGCGGACGGTTGCTGTGGGGTGATGCAGTGGATGCCGCCGCCGCGGGCGAAGAGATCGCGTGCGTTCATGATTTCGATCATTGCTACTCCGGTGAGACGGGCGTCACATAAATGAACTGTGTTCATTTAGTATCGGGGCGATCGGCGCGAGGGGCAAGACCTAATATGAATAAAGTTCATTTACTTATTCGGCCGGGCCCGCGGCCGGGCCGCGGCCGTGCCCGCCCCTGCTGCCTGGTCCGGCGCATGGCGCTTCCCGGGGCCCTCCCGGGCACTTCCGCGGCGCGGGACGTAAGGCCCTAGACCGTGCCATGGGCGCGGCAGAGTCTGGGCGTATGACTGAAGCAAACCCGGTGGCGCCGGACATCAGGCCCACCCAACTCAAGGAACAGCCGACGGCGGTGGTGCGCGAGACCGTCCCGATGACCGCGCTGAGAGACTTTTTCAGCCGCGCCTTCGGGGCCGTCATGGGTGCTGTGCAGGAACAGCATGTCCAGCTGGCCGGACCTCCGTTCGCGCTCTACCGCGGGATGCCGACCGACGTCGTCGACGTCGAAGCAGGGTTCCCGCTCGCGGCGCCTTTCAAGAGCGCGGGCGGCGAGGACGCGGTGGTGGCCGCCGGGACCCTGCCTGCGGGCCAGGCGTACGAGGCGATGCACATCGGCTCCTATGAATCGCTGCAGCGCACGTATGGAGCGATCATGGCGCGGATGCAGGAGGATGGCGCGAGCCCGGGGGAGGCGATGTGGGAGTACTACCTCACCGATCCCGGCGCCGAACCAGACCCGGCGAAATGGCAGACCCTGGTGGTCTGGCCGGTCGCTTGAATTGCACCCGGGACGACTCATTCTGTCGGATTGGCCACACTATTCTTCAACTCCATGCATAATGTCCTAAACTGCTTCACTGAGGTGCCTGAAATGGCGCTGCGCAGCAACGAAAGTGAACCCCGATATGGCTACCGATTACGACGCCCCACGCAAGACAGAAGAAGAATCTCCCGCTGAGTCGCTGGAGGCCCTTCAGGCGTCCCGCGGTGGTGGCGCCCAGACTGCTGTGATCGACGTCGATGAGAACGACACCGCGGAAGGCATCGATCTTCCGGGTGCGGATCTGTCCGGCGAAGAGCTGACCGTCATTGTTGTTCCCGAGCAGTCCGATGAATTCACCTGTTCCTCCTGCTTCCTGGTCCGTCACAGGTCCCAGGTCGCCCGTGAAAAGAACGGCATGAAGTACTGCCGCGACTGCGAAGGCTAAGAAACCTTTCAACCACAGCAATGCCGCACGAAGCGCCGGACCCGCGAGGGGGCCGGCGCTTCGCCGTTCCCGGCATCAATCGGTGACATCTGTCCGTGACAGGCAACGCGCCACGCTAACGGTTGGGCGCCGAAACGGTCGAGGGCCTCGCCTGCCAGTGCGGGCCCGCCTACGCTGGAAGGGTCTGATCGGGCTGGCTGTTCAGCCAGCTTCAGGGGGTGGCCGCGGTGAATAAGACCCAGTTGAAGAAGATCCACGCATTGCTGGCGGCAGTGCTGATGGCTGTGGGCCTCGGGCTGCTTGCGCCCGCCACGGCCGCCGCGGACCCTTACTGCGGACTGGTCTGGGGTTCGCTGGTCAAAACGGATCCGGCCATGAGCCAGGCCAAGGTGGTCAACGTCCGGACCGGACAGCACTACTGCTTTGACCGGCTGGTCATCGACCTCAACGGACCCGTGGCCGGTTACACGGTGCGCTACGTCCCCCAGGTGGTACAGGACGGCTCGGGCCTGCCGGTCCCGCTGCGGGGCCAGGCCTTCATTCAGCTCACGGTCAATGCGCCCGCCTATGACGACGCCGGAAATCCCACCTACAACCCGGCGGACAAGAACGAACTCTCAAACGTGACCGGTTACCAGACGTTCCGGCAGGTGGCGTGGGCGGGCAGCTTCGAAGGCTACAGCAGCCTCGGCCTCGGGGTCCGCGCGCGGCTGCCGTTCCGGGTCCTTACCCTGCCCGGACCAGGCACAGGATCGCGGCTCGTTGTGGACGTCGCGCACTTCTGGTGAGGCCTGGACACTGCCGGGCGGCAGGCCTGCCCGGCCCGTTGACTAGAGCGAGTTGAGTTCGGCCCGGAGCGGGTAGTCCCGGCCGTCCAACACGAGCTGGGTGCAGCGTCCCGTGCCGCGGTTGAGAACGATCGGCGCCATGAGGTTGACCGTCGTGGAGCCGGGGGCGTGGTTGACCACGATCAGCACCTGGGGGGCCTCCCGCTCGTCGAGTCCGAGGGCCTCCAGCGCGGCTGCCGGGATCGGCGGAGCGTAGCTCGGCGCGAACACGGCGGCATCGGCCAGGAACAGCCGCACCGGGGTGGAGCCGGCTTCCAGGGCGTACAGCCCGGCCGCGCCCTCGACGCTGCGCAGCGAGAAGTCGTGCAGGTCCTCGAAGCCCGGCATGGGCGCGGTGAAAGTGACGGGCAGGCTGGTGACGGGGGTGTCCATGACCGGGGCGCTCACCGCAGGAAGTCCATCAGGGTGGGCTGAAGGACCTTCGCTGTCGCGGCGAGGGCCACCTGGTAGTTGGTTTCCTGAAGTTTCAGGTCCATGATGACACTGCCAAGATCTGCCTTCTCAATGCCCGTCTTCTGTGCATCCAAGGTGGCCTCCAATTCTGTATTGACGCTGCTGGCCCGATCCAGCTGGGCCTGGCGCGTTCCAACTTCTGCACGGCCGTCGACGATGTTCTTGAACGCGGTGTCGACGGACGCCAACCGCGGGGAAATGTCCTTGCCGGTCCGTAAGTCAGCCGCAACCTGACTCACGACGTCAAAGACGGAGCCCGCTCCGCTGCCAAAGATCGCGGCGCCGTCGGCATCTACCCGGACGGTCTGGGTGGCGCTGATCCGCCGCTCCACGGAGCTGTTGACCACCCCGTTGAAGGTGGGCGGCGTACCGGTGTCGCCCGGAATGCTGGGGTCCCGGGGAGTCCCGGGGGCGAAGGCGCCCGCGGCATCCGAGGTGCCGGCGAAGATGTTTCGCCCCAAGTGCTGGGTGTTGGCGATTGAGGCCAGGTCCGTCTTCAGGGACTCCAGTTCGGCGGCGATGGCGTCCTTGCCGGACTGCGGCAGGGAGCCGTTGCCCGCCTGCACGGTGAGGTCCTTGATCCGGTGCATCACGTTGGTGGCCTGTTCCAGTGCGGAATCAACTGCGGTGAGCCACGTATTGCCGTCGTCTATGTTCCGGCCGTACTGGGCGTTGGCGGCGAGGCGGGCGCGCGTATCGAGCGCCTGGGCCGTGGCGGCAGGATCGTCCGACGGGCGCGAGATCTTGTTGAGAGTGGTCGCCTTTTCCTGTAGTTCGGCCAGCCTGGACTGCTGGGTCTGCAGCGTACGCTGGGCGTTCGCGCTCATGGTCAGGTTCGTTACCCGGTTCAGCATGTGTCTACCTTCCTACCAATCCGGTGCGGTTGATCAGGATGTCCAGGGCCTCGTCGACGGCGGTCATGACGCGTGCGGCGGCCTGATAAGCGTGCTGGTTGGTGAGCAGGTTGACGTTTTCCTCGTCCAAGCTCACCGACGCCTGGGAGGCGCGGTCGCTGAGCGCCGCTGCCTGCGCCGCTGCGGTGAGGGACTCGTGCTGCTGGGCGCCGCGTGACTGGACGCCGATACCGGTGACTATCCCTGACCAGATCTTGTCCGGGGAACCCGCGCCGGTGCCGAGCTGGGAGATCTTGTCCGCGATGCTGGTGTCCAGGTTGCCGCCCGTTGACCCTTTGAGGGCAATGTTGGCGATATTCGCGGGGCCCGAGATGCCCAGGGCGGCGGGTCCGGTGGCGCTGAAGGTGAAGAAGTCGACGCCGGATGCGCCGCTGCCCGTGACGCCCGTGGCATGGATAGGGTTCACCGCGGCAGCGAGGGCTGAGGCGAATTTGTTGTAGGACTCCGCCGCCTCGGCGATCGCTCCGCCGGAGCCGCCCGAGGCGGGCGCCAGCACGGACAAAGCGCCGGCGATTTCGCCGCCGTCGACGGGAACGGCGACACCGCTCCGATCTGTCCATTCAAGTTGCAGGGGCGATCCCATTCGATCCGACGACGAACCGGAGAGGGCCAGTGTCCGGACAGATCCGCCCGTAACCAGGGCGTTGCCGCCGACAAGGACGTCGACGGTGCCGTCGGGCTGCTCGCGGACCGTGCCGCCGGCGAGGCTGGCGATCTTGTCCGTGAGCCTGGCCCGGGCGTCGATCAGTTCGTTGGCAGATCCGCCGGCGGCGAGGGTGGAGCGGATGGTGGTGTTGTAGGAAGCGACCTGTGCGGCGGCCGCGTTGACGGCGTCCACACTGTCGGAGGCCTGGGCACGGGTCCGGCTCCATTGAGAGTCGAGAGCCTGGTACGCGGAGGAGATCTTGTCCGTCACCGAGTTGGCGGCATTCAGGAGGAGCCCCTTCGGGCCGTCCTCCGAGGGCTGGTTTGCGGCGGCTTGCCAAGCGGACCAGAAACCCTGCAAAGCAGCCGAGATGCCATTCTCACCGGGTTCCTGAAGTACGCCCTCGATGCCCTGCAGCGCCGAGGAGCGAACGCCCGCGTAGCCCGCCTGGGCTCCGGCCGAGCGGACACTGCCGTCGAGGAAGCTGTTGCCGAGCCGTGCGATGGCGTCCACCGAAACACCCTGCCCGGGCTGCAAGGCGCCGCCACTGAAGAGCCCGCGGGCGGGCGCGGCCAGCGAGGACTGCTCGACCCGCTGACGGGTGTACCCCTCGGTGGCGGCATTGGCGATGTTCTGCCCCGCCACGTTCATGCCCTGCTGGGCGGCGGTCAGCCCACGGTACGCGGTGTTCAGGGCGCCGAAGGTGCTCATGGTCGCTTCCTTAGAATTGCTGGTCGAAGATGCGGGAGCCGGCGGACTGCCCGGTCTTGCCGTGAGCGTCGTAGGTGCCGGCTGCAGCCGCGGGGTTGAGGTCGGCGAGCGACTCCTGGGTGGAGCGGACCGCGGTGCGCAGGTACTGCTCGTTGGAATCGCGCAGTTCCTTGATCAGGGCGGTCTGGCGGGTCAGCGCGGTCAGATGCGCTGCGAGGACCTCGGCCCAGGCACCTTCCGGAGCCGCGGCGGCCAACTCTGCCAAGGAAGCGTCAGTGGGCAGGCCCCACATTTCGGCGACGACGGCGGCCTCGATGGTGCGCGCCAGGCTCGCCTGGGAGAGATGCCCCAGCACCTGCTCCACTTCCTTGGTCCCGTGGGGCAGCCACCGGGACTTGCCCGAGGTCAGCAACAGCTGCTCTTCCTCAAGCTTGAAAGTGAGAACGTCCAGGAGTTCACGCTCCCGCCACAGCAGGGCTGAAAGTTCGTGGATGGCCATGGTCCGGACGGCTCCCTCGTGTGTGAATGGTGCAAGTGACTAATGCGGTGATGCCGGGCCTCTATGCATCGTGCGGACGATGCAGCCAACAGCTGGGTTCGGAGAAACTATCGGCAGGGCCCGGGAATCCGTTAGCGGAATAGGGCTGGCAACGCACGGAAATTGGCGGCGCGGATAACCCCAAAAGAATTTTGGTTTTCTCCTTACCTGTGCTTCCGAAACGGCGATAACTACTCCTGACGGCCCACGGATGGGCCATCGCTTACAGTCCCACTCACGGAGGAAACACCATGGGCTTCGTTATCAACAACAACCTTGCGGCAAACAACACCTACCGCAGCCTCAACGCCACGCAGAATGACCTCTCCAAGTCCTTGGAGAAGCTGTCCACCGGCCTGCGCATCAACCGCGCCGGCGATGACGCAGCAGGCCTGTCCATCTCCGAGGGACTCAAGTCCCAGGTCACCGGTTCGGCCCAGGCCGCCCGCAACGCCCAGGACGGCATCTCGGTCATCCAGACCGCTGAAGGCGCCCTGACCGAAGTCCACTCGATCCTGCAGCGCGTGCGAGACCTGGCGGTTCAGGCCGGTAACGACTCCAACAATGCCGACTCCCGTCTGGCTATCACTAAGGAAGCTACTGCACTTACGGATGAGCTGACTCGTATCTCAGCGTCCACCAACTTCAACGGGATTCAGCTTCTGGACGGTTCCGCCGGTGCGCTGAAGTTCCAGGTCGGGGCGGACGGCAACGCCAACAGCCAGATCACAGTTGACCTGGCCGCCAGCGCCAACGTCAAGGACGTCGCGGGCGCCCTCACTGTGGGCTCAGCCGGTGCCCAGATCAACGTCTTGACCCCCACGGATGTGACGGGCCCCCAGTCCTTCTCCATCACCAACCCCGACACCTCCACGAGCACTGTGTCCGTGACGCTCGGGGCGGCCGGGACTTACAAGACCGTGCAGGACGTAGCTGACGCTCTGAACGCCAGCGGCACCTTCAACCAGGCTTTGACGGCTTCGGTAAACAAGGACAACCAGCTCGAAGTGCGGTCGCTGAATGGCGGCACTGTCGTCGGTGGCGCAACCGCCGGCACCGACGCTGCCGCGGGAACCGGCCTTGACGTATCCGCTGCCGTGGGTGCAGGAGCTCTCAACTTCATGAGCGCAGTGGGTGCACAGAACTCCATTGAGGCAATCGATGCGCAGATCCGCGCCGTCTCCGACGGCCGGGCCGATCTCGGTGCTGCTCAGAACCGCCTCGAGCACACCATCAAGTCGCTGAACGTTGCCGGTGAGAACCTGCAGGCTGCTCAGTCCCGCATCGCCGACGTCGACATGGCTCAGGAAATGGTCAAGTTCACCAAGGCCAACATCCTGTCCCAGGCCGGCACCGCCATGCTGGCCCAGGCAAACCAGTCCAGCCAGGGCGTTCTTTCCCTCCTGCGCTAAGCCGGTTCCGGCAGTCCAGAAGTGAGTCTGCCACCCTGATCGGACGAAGAGACACCCCCGATCACCATGCTGCGGAAGGGCCGGACGATGCGAGAAATCGATCGTCCGGCCCTTACGTGCAGGATCCGCAGTTCAGAAAACAGAATTCGAAGATAGTTCTTGACAGCAGGGAGAGGCAGCCATGGGAATCTCACTCGACGGACTGGCCAGCGGGCTCGATACCACCGCGCTCATCAGCTCCATCATGCAGGTGGATGCCATCCCGCAAACGCTGCTCAAGAACAAGTCCTCGGACATCCAGTCCATGGTGTCCGCACTCCAGGGGCTCAACAGCAAGGTCGCCGCCCTCGCGACCCAGGCAACGGCCGCGGCCAAGCCCGGTGCGCTCGACTTGTACTCGGCAACCACCAGCAGCGACAAGGTCGTGGCCGCCACCACTGCCGCTGCCACAGCAGGCTCCATCGATTTCCAGGTAAACACGCTTGCGCAGTCCCAGGTCACCGTGACAAACAAGGTAGTGGGGTGGCCCTACACCACCATGACCATCAACAGCGGCGGCCAGGCGTACACCGTCACCCCTCTGACCAGTTCGCTGGACGACGTCGTCACGGCCGTCAACGCTGCGGGAGCAGGTGTGACGGCCAGCAAGGTCTCCGTGGGCGGCGGGGAGTTCCGGCTCCAGTTCGCGGCAACGAAGTCCGGCAGCGCCGGCGCCTTCACCATTTCCGACGCCGGCACGACCTTCACCGATGTCAAGACCGCCCAGGACGCTGAAATCGCACTCTGGCCGGGTACGGCGGCGGCCCAGACGGTGAAGTCATCCACGAACACCTTTGCAGACCTCCTGCCTGGCGTATCCGTCACCGCCAAAGAAGTAACCGGTGCTCCCGTGACCCTCACGGTTGCCCGGGACGACGCCGGGATCACCAAGCTGGCCTCGAATTTGGTCGACGGCGTCAACGGCATCTTCTCGCTGATTGCCAGTAAGTCCGCGGTGAGCAGCACGACCAACACCAGCGGCACCACGACCTCCGCAGGGGTCTTCGCCGGCGACAGCACCGTGCGTTCGGTGAACCAAAGTATTCTCTCGGCCGCGTCCCTGCCCGTGGGTACGCCCCCAACGTCTCCCTCGGAAATTGGCATCAGTATCACCAAGACCGGCAGCATGGAATTCGACGCCACCAAGTTTGGTGCCGCTCTGGCCGCTGATCCGGCCGGTACTGCAGCCAAGGTGCAGGAGATTGCCGGCCGTATCGCCGCTGCCGCCACTGCCGTTTCGGACAAGTACGACGGCACGCTGACAAAATCGATCACCGGCCAGCAGTCCGAGGTCCGTGACCTTGCCGATCGGATCAGTGACTGGGACACCCGCCTCGCCTCCCGCAAAGCCACGCTCCAGCGCACCTACTCCGGGCTCGAAGTGGCACTGAGCAACATGAAAGCACAACAGTCCTGGCTCACCTCCCAGCTCGCCGGCCTGTCCTCGGGAAGCAGTTCATCATGACCACCACGTCCTTCGGCAGCGCCGCCCAACGAAACCAGTATCTGGCGGATTCCGTCCTCTCGGCCCCGCCGGCGCGGCTGCTCACCATGCTCTACGACCGGCTCCTGCTGGACCTTGGCCGGGCGGAGACCGCACAGCAGTCGGCCAACTGGCCCGTCGCGTCGGAAAACCTCCTGCACGCGCAGGCCATCATCGCCGAACTCATCTCCTCCCTGAAGACCGATTCCTGGGACGGAGCCGACGGGCTGCTCGGCCTCTATAACTACGCCTTCACGGCCCTGGTCAACGCCAATATCCAGCGCGATCCTGCCTTGACGCGTGAAACTATCGAACTGCTTGAACCCCTGCGCCAGGCCTGGCACGAGGCCGCGGCTGCCGTCCCGGCGCCTGCCGCCGCAGAGTACGGAACTGCCGCGGCCTTCCCCGCCGCAGCCCCCGGCGCCTTCCCGGCGGCCGGGGCCTGGAACACCCAGCCCGGAACAGGTGGCGGGAGTCTAGGTTTTGGCTGATCAGGCTGACTCGGATGCCGGCTTGGGGGGAGCCGGTTTCAACCACACCGAATCAACCCTGACCAACTCGGCGGATGCTGACACAGCCTTGGCCGCCTGGATGGCTATTCTGGATGTGCTCGAAATGGCGGTGCAGTCCGCCGAGCGCAGCCTGAAAGACCCGCTGGGGCCGTTGGCCACCGCATCGCCAAACCGGGTGGCACCGCTCGCCATGGAACGCTGGACACCACCCGTGCTGCCCGGGCCATTGCCGGCGGCCGCACGGCGCCGCGCCCTCGCCCTGGCCGCCGCCCAGGAACGCGTTGCCCACCGCCTGGACGAAGCCCGTCTGGACGTGGCACGTCAGCTCCAGGCAGTGTCCTCGATACCGGGTGTGGGGGAGTCTTCCGCCGCCGTCTATCTCGACGTCAACGGCTAAAATATTCCGGCTCCAAAACATCTGAAATACTCTCCCGTTTCGCCTAACGCGGCGCTGACCAGTGCCGATAACCACTGTAAGAGCACGGATCGCTCGTTTACCGGCCACGGATCGGCCACCCCCACCTTTCCCAGGCAGGACTCTGTGCTTGAATCCGTGACTTCCGCCGCCTTGGCCAGTGCCATGGACGGGCTGGCATTGCGCCAGCGGACCATCGCGAACAACATCGCGAACGTCAACACGCCGAACTACCACGCGAAGCGCGTCAGCTTCGAGGATGCCCTCGCGGCGTCGGTGAAGTCCGGGGACGGCCACGTCCAGGCAACCACGGCGGACTCCCTGGAACCCACCCAGTTGAACGGCAACAACGTCAACCTGGACACCGAGACCCTGTCCAACATCGACACCGTGCTGCGCTTCCAGTTCGCTGCCCGCGCCGTCAACACCGAGTTCACCGCCGTGCGCTCCGCCCTGAGGACCAGCTGATGACCTTCGACATGATCGGCATCGCCGGCTCCGCCCTGACCGTCCACCGCAAGTGGCTCGATGCTGTCTCGGACAACCTGGCCAACATGAACAACGCCTCCGCCACGTCCGGCCCTGCCTTCCAGGCCCGGTACGTCGAGGCCGCAGAGGGCTCGGAGGGCTCGGGAATCTACGTCAAGAGCACCCAGCTCGGCAGCGCCGAGGGCAGAATCGTCTACCAGCCGGACCACCCGCTGGCGGACGCCAACGGCAACGTGAAGTACCCGGAGATCGACATGGCCGAACAGATGGGTGCCCTCATCATCGCCCAGCGCGGTTACCAGGCCAACGCGCAGGTTGTGGACCGCGCCCGCGAAACGTACATGGCTGCCCTTGAGATTGGACGCTCCTAATGACCGTTGCCCCCATCGCCCCTGTCCAGGGTGTCCTGCCGACAAGCTACGTCACAGGCGTAGACACCGGGGCGGCCCCCGTTGCCGGCACGGACGGCTCGGCCTTTGCAACGTCCCTCACCGGCGCGGTGGATAACCTCCAGCAGTTGCAGTCGACGTCGAACCAGCTGGCTGTTTCCGCCGTCACCGGCAACCTGGACGACATCCACAACGCCACTCTCGCCGCTACCCGCGCCCAGGTCACGCTCGAGCTCATGGCCACCGTGCGCAACAAGGGTGTTGACGCGTTCAACGAGATCATGAGGATGCAGGCCTGATGCCTCCGCAGATAACCACTTTCTTCCAGCGCTTCGGCGCGAGCCTGAAGAGCTTCACCGCCGGCCAGCGAACCCTGGCCGTGCTTGGCTCTGCCCTGCTGGTTGTGGGGATTGTGGCCCTGTCCGCATGGCTCACCCGCCCGGTCCTCACACCACTTTTTTCCGGCCTCCAGACCACTGACGCCAACGGCATTGTCGAGCAGCTCCGCAAGGACAACGTTCCCTACGAGCTTAGCGACGGCGGATCCACAATCCTCGTGCCGCAGGACAAGGTCTACGACGAGCGCCTCAAAGCCGCGGCCGCGGGCCTGCCGACCGCCGCGGCCACCGGCTACTCCCTGCTGGACAAGATGGGCGTGACGTCCTCTGAGTTCCAGCAGTCCGTCACCTACAAGCGCGCCCTCGAAGGCGAACTTGCCAGCACGATCTCCGCCATGGACGGCGTGAAGACCGCCGCCGTCCGGCTCGCCATCCCGGAGAAGACGGTGTTTGTGTCCAAGGCCCCGGACACCACGGCCTCGGTTTTTGTCGAGACCGACGCCGGCACCACCCTCTCCGGTGACAAGGTGCAGGCGATCGTCCACCTGACCTCTGCCGCCATCGAAAACCTCAAACCCGCCAATGTCTCCGTGGTCGATTCCCAGGGCAATGTGCTCTCCACCGTCGGCGGCGGCACCGCGGGATCGTCCACCAAGCAGGCCGCCGACTACCAGCAGCGCACGTCCGACGCCGTCAGGGCCGTCCTGGACCGCGTGGTGGGCCCGGGCAACTCCACCGTCGCCGTGGCCGCCGATGTGACGGGTGAATCCGCACAGCAGAAGAGCGAAACCTTCTCCAACGCCGAGGGCGCCCTGCCGCTCAGCGAGTCGTCCAAGACCGAGAAATACACCGGAACCGGGGGAGGCGCCGCCGGTGTCCTCGGCCCGGACAACATCGCTGTTCCCAGCGGCACGAGTGGCAACGGCAACTTCGATTCCTCCACCGAGACCAAGAACAACGCGGTCAACAAGGTCACCGAGGACCGGGTTATCCCGGCCGGAGCCATGAAGCGGCAGACCATCTCCGTGGCCGTCAGCCAGGCCGCCGCCGGCGGCCTGAACCTCGCCTCACTGAAGAACCTCGTCACCTCCGCAGCCGGAGTCGACACCGCGCGCGGCGATGTAGTCACGGTCGAGGTGGTGCCGTTCAGCACCGCTGCCGCCGATGACGCCGCCAAAGCGCTCGCGGAGGCGCAGGCCAACGCCGAGGCAGAAAAGCAGGCCGCGTTCTTCGGAACCATCATCACCGCGGGCAGTATCCTGCTCGGCCTGCTGATCCTGGCCCTCGTGGTCACGATCATCCTGCGGCGCCGCCAGAAGCGCGAACCCGTAGACCTCGGCGAACGCCTGGACCTGGAGATCATGCCTGTGGCACCGCCCGTTACGGCCCTTCCGCCGGCGCCCGCGACGTCGGCAATACCGCTCACCGCCCTGCCTCCGCTGCCCGGCCCGAGCACCGAACAGCTGGAGTCCGAACGGCGCCGGTTTGAGATCGACAGCATGGTCGCCGCCAACCCGGAACGGGCCGCCGATTACCTGCGCAGCCTCATGGATGACAGGCAGCCGGTATGAAACCGGCCGAGACGCTCCTCACCGGGACCCAGCGCGCCGCCGTCGTCCTGATGCAGATGAGCCCCGAGAATGCCGCCAAGGTCATGGCCCAGCTCACGGACACCGAGGCGGAGGAGATTGCCGCCGAGATCGTCAAACTGCGCAAGGTGGACTCGGACGTCGCTGAGCAGATCATGAAGGACTTCCACCAGGCCGCGCTGACCACCACGCGCCAGGCCCGGGGCGGCCGCGAACTCGCCGAGGGCCTGCTTGAGGCGTCTTTCGGCTCGGAAAAGGCCGCGGGACTCATCAACCGTCTGACGGTCAACATGGCCGGAAAGTCCTTCGAGTTCCTCGAGGACATCGAACCCGTGCAGATCCTGGCCCTGATCGACGGTGAACTGCCGCAGACCATCGCCCTGGTCCTCGCACACCTCAGCCCCCGCAAGGCCTCGGCCGTGATGTCCGGCCTGCCCGGCTCGCTGCGCGCCGACGTCGCTCTCAGCATCGCCACCATGGGATCCGGCGCGCCCGAGGCGATCGGGATCGTCGCCGACACCCTCAAACTCCGCGGCGGCGCCGCCGTGTCCCAGCAGGCCTCGAAGGTGGTGGGCGGCATCCAGCCGCTGCTGGAGATCATCAACAGGACCGACGCCGGCACGGAACGTTCCGTACTGGACGGCCTGGATCTGCTCGATCCCGACCTCGCAGTGGAGATCCGGGCCCAGATGGTGACGTTCGACGACATCGTGAAACTGGAACGCCGCGACGTGCAGCTGGTGCTGCGCGGTCTCGACGCGTCGGTCCTGGCGATCGCCATGAAGGGCGCCTCCGAACCGGTCCTGGAGACCATCACCACCAACGTCTCCGGGCGCAACCTGGAAATCCTCGAATCCGAGATCGCCGCACTGGGCCCGCTGCGTGCCTCGCAGATCGAGGAAGCCCGTGCCGCCGTCGTCCGGTCCATCCGCGAGCTCGAGGCCGAAGGCCAGATCACCATCCAGCGCGGGGACGAGGAAGACTATGTCTACTGACAGCGGCGCTGCCGCTGCCCCGGCCCGGATCGTCTTTCCCTCGCTGCGGGCGAACGGCCCTGTCGCCGAGCAGGCCGGCTACACCGAGGGCCACGCCGCAGGCTATGCGGCCGGTGTCCGCGCCGCCGCGAAAGAGCAGCGGCGCTGGCGGGACCGGATGGCCGCCGAACAGGCCGCCTCTCTGGCCGCCGGACAGCAGGACCTGGACCGTGCCGTGCGCGCCCTCGCCGTGGCACGGACCGACTTCGCGCACCGCAACGTCCAAGCCCTGCAGGACGCCGAAGAAATCCTGGCCCGCACGGCCCTGGAACTGGCCGAGGCCATCCTCGGCTACGAACTGGCCGAGGGCACACGGACTGCACGCGCCGCCCTGGCCCGCGCCCTCTCAGGGAACGACGCCGCCACGGTGCTGGCGATCCGGCTCCACCCGGCGGACATCGACGTCCTCAGCCGGGAAGGGCAGGAACTGCCGGCAGGACTGCCGCTCATCGCCGATCCCTCCCTGGGCCGCGGCGACGCGAAGGTCGAATACCAGCACGGCTGGTTCGACGCCAGCCTCCGCGGCGCCTTGGACCGTGCCCGCGCGGCACTGCTGGGCGACGCCGGGCACGCCGACGCCGATCCTGCCGGCGATCCTGCCGGCCCTTACCGGGGCCAGGCATGATCGCCGAGTGGCGCCCGAAGGGTGCCGACTATGCCGCCGCGCTGGCCGCCGCTGCCCCGCAGAGGGTTGGCGTCGTCACCTCCGTTATCGGGCTGGGTCTCGAAGTGTCAGGACTGGACTGCGCGCTCGGCGACCTCGTCACGGTGGGCGGGCACCCGGGCCTTGACGCCGAAGTGGTCGCCGCGCTGGACGGCTCCGTGCGCTGCATGCCGCTGGGCCGGCTTGCCGGCGTGGCAGCCGGCGACCCCGTCCGCACCAAGGGCGGCGCCGTGCTGGTCCCCACCGGGCGGGGCCTCTTCGGCCGGGTCCTGGACGGCCTCGGACGCCCGATCGACGGCAAGGGACCGCTGCTCAGCGGACCGCGCGTGCCGATCGACAACGAGGCACCGAACGCCATGAAGCGCGCCCGCATCGACACCCCGCTGCAGACCGGCGTGCGCGTCCTGGACACCATGACAACGCTCGGCAAAGGCCAGCGCATGGGCCTGTTTGCCGGCTCCGGCGTCGGCAAATCCTCCTTGCTCTCGATGATCGCCCGCGGTACTGATGCCGAGGTTTCGGTGATTGCCCTTGTCGGCGAACGCGGCCGCGAAGTCCGGGAGTTCCTCGAAGACGACCTCGGCACTGTTGGTCTGGCGCGCTCCGTGGTGGTGGTCGCCACGTCGGACGAACCCGCCCTCATGCGCATGCGTGCGGCCTTCACCGCCACCCGGATCGCCGAGTCCTTCCGCGACCAGGGCCAGGACGTGGTCCTGATGATGGACTCCCTGACCCGCGTGGCCATGGCCCAGCGCGAGATCGGCCTCTCGGCCGGCGAGCCCCCGGCCACCCGCGGCTACCCGCCGTCGACCTTTTCCATCCTGGCCCGGCTGCTGGAACGTGCCGGCACGGCCGAAACCGGCTCCGTCACCGGCATTTACACCGTGCTGGTCGACGGCGACGACCACAACGAACCCATCGCAGACGCCGCCCGTTCCATTCTGGATGGCCACGTCGTGCTGGACCGCAAACTTGCCGTCACCGGGCACTTTCCCTCCGTGGACGTGCTCGGATCGGTGTCCCGGGTGGCCACGAAGGTCAATTCCCGGCCCCACCTTGAGGCCGCGGCCACACTCCGCCGGGTCCTCGCAGCCCGCAAGGCGGCGCAGGACCTGATCGACGTCGGCGCCTATCAGACGGGGACCAACCCGCTGGTGGACGCCGCACTGAACCATGAGCACGAGGTCAGCGGATTCCTCCAGCAACCAATGGACGAATCCACTCCCCATCCCGAGTCCTGGCAGCGGCTCGGCCACCTTACTTCGATCCTGGGAGCAGCAGCATGAACCGCGAATTCTCTCTGGCAGGGCTCCTGCGGCTCCGCCAGCTCCAGCAGGACCAGGCGGCCACCGGGCTGGCGCGAGCGCGCTCACGCTCCAGTTCCGTCCGGGTCCGCGAAGCCGCTGCCCGCCGCGAACTCGCCGCCACCGACGACCCCATCTCCAGCTCGGCCTCCCTGCGCGCCGTGGCCGCCGCCCGGTCCTCCTCCCACAGCATGCTCGCGGACCTGCAGAACCTCACGCGCCTCGCCGAGGCCGACGAAGCCGCTGCACGCGCCGAGTTCATCGCAGCCCGCACGCGCTCCGTGGGCCTGGAAAAGCTCCAGGCCCGCCACGACGCCGAGGTCAGTTCCGCGGACCTGCGCGCCGAACAGTCGGTCCTCGATGAGATCGCCTCGACGGTTTGGCACCGCGAGGACAGCCAGGTGAAGCCATGAGCATGACCGAAGCGATCGGCCGGATGCAGGGCATCCAATCGATGATCGCGGAACTCACCCGGCCTGCGGCCGCGGAAAACAGCGCTGCGGCCGCCAAGGCCGCGGCGGCGACCTCGCTCGCCACCGCTTCCGGCACCGGCGACTCGGCATCCTTCACGCAGGCCCTCGCGGCGGCGCTGGGCGGCAACGGCACAACCGACGTCGCCTCCCTCACGGACAGCCTGGGGCTCGGCAGCTCACTGGGGCTGGGCAGCACGACGGCGGCCGGCACTGCGGCGCTCACCGGCGCCGCGGGGCTCACCGGCGCCCGGGCGACGGGAGCCGTACACACCGGTGGGGCCGCGACGGGCAATGACGTGGTGGCCGTGGCCAAGAAATACATCGGTGTGCCGTACGTGTGGGGCGGCACCAATCCGGCCACTGGAATGGATTGCTCCGGCTTTACCCAGCGGGTCTTCAAAGACCTCGGCGTGGAGATTCCCCGCGTCGTGAGCGACCAGATGCGCCAAGGCACCCCGGTGGCCTCGCTCGCCGAGGCGAAACCCGGCGACCTCCTGGTGAGCTTCGGCGGGAACCACATTTCGATCTACCTGGGCAACGGGAAAGCGATCGATGCTCCCGTGCCCGGCAAGACCATCCAGATCCGCGACGCCTGGGAGCAGCAGTCCAACCTGACCTCCATCCGGCGGATCGTCCCCGCAGGGACGGCATCATGAAAGCCGCGGCGTCGATGGATCTCGCGGCTGTGCCGGCCGCTGCCGCACCGGCCAGGGCAGCCCGGCAGGGCGCTTCCGGCTCCGGGAGCCCGGACACCGCGTCCTTCGATGCGGTCCTCAACGACGTTCAGGGCGCTGCAGGCAACGGCACCGCTTCTGAGCCGGGCACCGCTGCAGAGCCGGGCACCGGCAAAGCCGTCCCGGCGGCCGATGGCGGGAAGCCAGAAACGCCGAAGAACGACGGCGGCACAGACGGTGCTTCGCTGACCGGCACCGCCGCGAACCCTTTGAACGCCGCGAACCCTTTGAGCTCTGCGAACCCTGCGAGCCCTGCGAAGGCGGCCGACGACGCTGCCGACTCTGCTGCCGCGACCGCGCCGGGGACCGGCGCAGTCCCGTCAGGCATCGCCGGCTTTGGGCCGGCGCAGTACGCCCCAGCCCAGTTCTCTCCGGCCCACTTTGTCTCAAGCCAGTTTGTCTCCTTGAGGCAGCCGGGGCAGGCAGCGCAGGCCGGACCGGCAGCGCAGGCTGTCGCCCCGGCGTCGGACCGTCACGACGGTGCCCGTACTGCGGCACCGGCCGCCACTGCCGCAGCAAGCGCGGCCGCACTTCCTGCGGGTGTGGCGCTTGCCGCCGCGGAAGGCACTGCGGACGCGGCAGCCACAGGATCGCCCGCCATGCAGCAACAAATGCCGATCCCCGTTCGGAGCGGGCCTGACGCAACGTCTTCCGCCGTTGCGGCCGCGCAGACCGCGGGCGCCGTCCCGTTGGCCGCGCCCGACGCAGCCGCTGGCCGGATGGCCACCGCGCAGGCTCCTGCCCTCACGGCTGTGCCGGTCACTGCGCAGGTTTCTTCGCCGACGGCTGCGCCTGTCACCACCGCATCCGTGCCAGCGGTGGCCTCGCCGCCGGCCACGACCGTCAACGGCACGGCTTGGACCGCTCCTGCGCCTGGATCCGTCCCGGTACTCAGCGCGTCGCCGACCGTTGCAGCGGCCGGCGGAACCCCTGCCGTCCCTACGAAAGCTGCAGCAGCCACGCCGTCCGCGGTACAGGACAGGACAGCTGTACAGGACAGGGCAGCGGTACAGAACGGGGCACCGGTACAGAACGGGGCAGCCGCACAGACCGCGCCGGGACTTCAGCCAGTGCCCGGCGTTTCGCCGGTGACCACCGCCGCGGCCGCCTCCGGTCCGGCGGGCAACGGGGCGGGCGTCACTGCCGTCGCACAGTCCTCGCCCGGACAGGCGACAGCCGGCACAGCCGCAAGCGCAACAGCCGCCGGCGCCACACCGGGTACGGTGACTCCCGGATCGGCACCGGCGAGCCCCAAGGTCCTGACGGACTCTGGTTCAGCAGCCGCGCCCAACCCCGCAGAGGCGCCGTCCGATCCGGGGAGCGGAGCCCCGGCGGCCACGGCAGCACCCGCCCAGCCGACCACGGCCGCCGCAATCGTGCCCCAACCTGCTGCCCAGTCTGTGTCCCAGCCGGCGCCCCAGCCGGCACCCCAGACCTCGGCACCCCTCCAGCCGCAACTGGCCAAACCGCTCTTCACCCTCGTCGGGGCACCCCACGGCCAGCACATCATGACCCTCAAGGTCAGCCCGGAGGATCTCGGTCCGCTGACGGTCCGGGCCCAGATCGACGCCGCGGGTGTCCGGATCGAGCTCTTCGCCCCGGGCGAGGCGGGACGTGAAGCGGTCCGCGGGATCCTGCCCGAACTCCGCAGGGAACTGCAGGACGCCGGATTCGGAGCCAGCCTTGACTTGTCTGATCACAGCGGCCCAGGAAGTTTCGGGCAGAACGGGGCACAGAACGGGGCACAGAACGGGGCGCAGCACGGCACGGGCCAGGACCGGGCCGGTGGCCAGTTGGCCGCCGGTCGTGACCCCGGAGGTAACGGTCCCGGCGGCCGGAACGGACCAGCCGAGCCGCGGCCCGGACACCGCTGGGACGCGCTGGCCGATGATCAAGCCATACGCACCGCGCGGATATTGAACGGCCCCCAGACCACCCTCGACATTCTTGTCTGACACGAAGGAACGCGACTTATGACGATTCAGCCGATCGCATCCCAGCCGGTGACCCCGGCGGGGGAGGCCGCCCAGGCCTCTGCCGTCCGGACACCCGCGCAGACCATGGATGCCAACGTGTTCATGACCCTGCTCGTGGCGCAGCTCAAGAACCAGAACCCGAGTGCGCCCATGGACACCAACCAGATGATGAGCCAGACCCTCCAGCTCTCCATGATGGAAAAAATGACTGAACTGGCCACCAACAGCAAGGAGGGCTTCTCCCTCCAGATGCGGACGGCGGCGGCCCAGCTGATCGGCCACTCCGTCGGGTACACCCTCGCGGACGGCACAACCGGCACCGGCATCGCCAGCTCCGTTTCCTATGCGGGGGCGGTCCCGTCCGTCACGATCGGCGACCTCTCCGTTCCCCTCGATTCCGTTACCGGGCTTACTGCTCCGGCCGCGTCCTAACCAGTTTTCCACCCGTAGAAAGGCAGTTCCCATGCTCCGCTCGCTGTACTCCGGAATCTCGGGCCTTCGCGCCCACCAGACCATGCTGGACGTTACCGGCAACAACATCGCCAACGTCAACACCGCCGGCTTCAAGGCGTCCTCCACCCAGTTCCAGGACACCCTGTCCCAGCTGCAGCAGGGCGCCACCGGCCCGCAGGCCCAGACCGGCGGCAGCAACCCCGCCCAGATCGGCCTGGGCGTCCGGGTTACCGGTGTCACCACCAACTTCTCCCAGGGCTCGTCGCAGAGCACCGGCCGGGCCACCGACATGATGATTTCCGGGGACGGCTTCTTCGTGACCAGCAAGGGCGGCCAGCAGCTCTTCACCCGCGCCGGCGCGTTCAGCCCCGATGCGGCCAACCAGCTGGTGAGCCCCGACGGCGGCATCCTCCAGGGCTGGACGGCCACCAACGGCGTGGTCAATGCGGGTGGCCCCGTAGGCGACATCACGCTGAACCCCAACACCATGGTGGCCAAGAAGACAGACACCGTGACGCTGGACGGCAACCTGCCCAGCGATGCGGCACTCGGCACCAAGCTGGACCGCGTCGTCAACGTCTACGACGCCAACGGCGCGGAGAGCAGCCTGACCCTGACCTTCTCCAAAACGGCGGCTGGCTGGGATGCTTCCGACGACGGCGGCGCAACTACGGTGGGCTCCCTTGCCTTCACCAACGGCCAGCTGAATGCCGGCGCCCCCATCACCGTCAACGGCATTACCATCGACGTCTCCAAGGTCTCCGGCTACGCCACCATGAGCTCGCTGGCCGTCAGCGGCCAGAACGGTGCCGCCGTCGGCAAGCTCGAGTCCTACACGCTGGGCAGTGACGGCTCCCTGGTCGGGTCGTTCAGCAACGGCATCAAGCAGGTCCTGGCCAAGATCGCCCTCGCCAAGTTCACCAACCCGGGCGGCCTGGAGAAAGCCGGCGGCTCCTCCTACGTGGCCACCGGCAACTCCGGCGGCGTGCAGCTGGGTGCTGCGGGCGACCCCGGCATCGGCACCCTGACCGGCGGCTCGCTGGAAATGTCGAACGTGGACCTGTCACAGGAATTCACCAACCTGATCGTTGCGCAGCGCGGCTTCCAGGCCAACGCCCGCATCATCACCACCTCGGATGAGGTCCTGCAGGAACTGACCCAGCTGAAGCGCTAGACCCCGGGTGGCCCTACCCCCCCCAGTTGCCCTATCACCTATGGCTGTCATTCCGGCGGCGAAGCAACCATAGGTGATAGGGCAATGGGAGTTTAAGGGGTGCCCAGGGCGACGCGGACCCTGCGCACCGCGCGCCGGAAGTCATTGGCCAGATCGTCGGCGTTGAACTTGAAGTACCGCCATCCAGCGGCATTGAAGACGTCGTCCCGGCGGTTGTCACGGGACTGCTGTTCGAGCGTGCGGTGATGGGCGCCGTCGTACTGGATGGCTATGCGCTGTTCCCGGTAGCCCAGGTCCGCGGCCGGTGAATACGGGTCCTCCGGAACAAGCCGCAACTGCAATTCCGGCTCCGGGAGCCCGGCCGCGGTGAGCGCCAGCCGCAGAAACGTCTCCGGTGCGGAATCGGCACCGGCGCGGATCAGCTCGGCCGCCTGGCGGGCCTTCACGATCCCTTGGAGCTTCGGGTGACGCCTAAGCATCGTCCGGAGGTCCTCGCGCGTCGTCCACGGCGCGGCGCGGATCTCCAAGCCCGGGTGCGGGTGGCGAACCAGCTGGTCACCCACGGCCACGAGATCTTCCAGCGGCAGCATACGGGCGAGATCGAGCCAAGTCCGGGCCGGCGTCGAAATGCGGATACCGTCCAGCGCTGTGACCTCGTCCGGGAAGGCAAGCACCGTGTGCCCCACCACGCCTTTCCGCCGGACCGGTGGCAGTGCTTTGGGCTTGCTGAGATGCAACTCCCGGCTACCGCAAAACCACGCCGGAAGCCACAGCCCGTGGATTACCGCGGCCGTCAAATGCGAGATCCAGCCGCCCGGCGTCGCGGCCGAGAGCGCCCGTGCCAGGCCACGGATCTCAAAGTCCCAGTCACCCGGGAGGTAGATCAAGCGGCTTGCAGGGGCAAGGTCTGATGCACGGAGCCGGGCCCGACTCAGATTTGCCGCCCTCGCCTCATGCACCGTGAACGGAGCACCCGACAAGTGGGAGGGCAAGGGCACGGGAGGTCGCATGCGGATCATTGTTGCCGCAAATGCGTGATGCTGCCGAAGTTATCCACACCCCACCGTTGCTCTGTCACGTGTGGCTGCTAAAGAGGGGCTGAAGCAGCCATAGGTGATAGGGCAACGGAGGGGCAGGAGGGGCAGGAGGGCAGGAGGGGTCCGCTGTCAGGCAGCCTGCCAGGACACGGGGAGCTGTTTTACCCCGTAGACGATCGTGCTTTCCATCCGCTCCAGCCGCGCTTCGGGATCCACGGCCAGCCCCGGCAGCCGGGAGAGCACGGCCTGCAACGCGATCCTTGCCTCGAGCCGCGCCAGGGGAGCCCCGAGGCAGAAGTGGATGCCCTGCCCGAAGGCGAGGTGCCGGTTTGGTGCGCGTCCGACGTCGAACACGTCCGGGTGCGGGAACTGCTCCCCGTCGCGGTTCGCCGAGCCGATCCAGGCCACGATGGGCGACCCCGCGGGGATGGGCCGGTCCCGCAGCGTCGTGTCGACGGCGGAGATCCGGTACATGGACTGGACGGGGGAGCGGTAGCGCAGCACCTCCTCGATGGCCTGCGGGAGCAGTTCCGGCTCGGCGATCAGGCGCTCCGCCGTGCCTGGCGATTCGGTGAAGCACAGCACCGCGTTGCCGATCAGGTTGGTGGTGGTCTCATTGCCCGCCACGAGCAGCAGGCTGCAAAATCCGAGCAGCTCGATCACGCTGAGTTTCTGTCCGTCGATCTCGGCCGCCAGGAGGGCGCTGATGAGGTCGTGGCCCGGCTGGCGGCGTCGCTGCTCGATCATGCCCATGAAGTACTCCGCCATTTCCCGGTGGGCTGCGGTATGGCTGGATTCGTCGGCGCCCGGACGGGTTTGGCTCACGATCACGTCGGACCACTGCTTGAACCTGTCCCTGTCCGCCGCGGGGATGCCCATCAGTTCCGCGATCACGATGACCGGAAGCGGATAGGCCAACTGCTCGATCAGGTCCGTGGTGCCGGCGGCAGCTACCGCGTCCAGCAACTCGTCGGTGAGGGCCGAGATCCGCGGGGCCAGCGCTTCCACTGACCGCGGCGTGAACGCCTGCGTCACCAGGGAACGCAACTGGCGGTGCCGGGGCGGATCCGTGTTGATCAGGCTCGCAGCGAAGAGCTGGCCTGTTTCGGAGGGGTTGTCGCCGCCGATCCGGGAAGAGAACGTGGCGTGCTCGGACAGGACACGCTGGACGTCGTCGTAGCGGAAGACGTGCCACACCCCGGTCTCCTGGTCCTGGAAAACGGGTTCACCAAGCCGCATGGCTTCGTAGCGGGGAAACGGGTTCAGCGGTTGCTCAAGAGCCGGAAATGGCGCCATGGCTGGCCTTCCTGACGAGGCGGGCGGCCGCTGAGTCCGGCACTGGAGCAAACACCGGGCTGGAGCAAGCACCGAACCGAAACGCCGAACCGAAGCACCGAGCTGAGCACTGAACCGGCCGTCCAACGGGGCGGGCCGCGTGGCCCCGTCAAATCCCACCTTAATCCCGCGCCGCAGCCTTGGCACAGGGACTCATGGCCCATCTGGGTCAGTATTATCGGTTCGGCCCCGCGGCACACCGGCGCCGGAGTCCGGCGCCTAACGAAGACGCCGATGCTGCCGACAGTACTGATGAGAACACCCTTCCCCCTCACAGAGCAGAATCGGCCCATGATCGTCGTTACACGCCTCAACGGAACGCGCTTCGCGGTCAATCCGGACCTCATCGAACGCATCCACGAGAGCCCGGACACACATTTGGTGACGCTCGACGGCGCCGCGTATGTGGTCCTCGAAAGCCTCGCGGAAGTGGTCGAACTCATCGCCGACTACCGGGCGTACATCCTGAGCAAGGCCCGGGACTTCCCGGCCATCACCGGTTATCCGCTGAGCCTGGTCCGGACTGACGACGACGACGAAACCGACGGCGCCGGACCCACGGCGCCCGTGCAACCCAGAAAGTAACCATGGATCCCGCAACAGTCATCGGACTGCTCCTCGCCTTTGGCTCCGTTATCGCCATGGTGTCCCTCGAGGGCGCCAGCCTGTCGGCGCTGCTCCTGCCCGCGCCCATGATCCTGGTCTTCGGCGCCACGCTCGCCGTCGGAATCGCCGGAAACACCCTCAAGGACGTCGTCCAGGCGTTCAAGGCCCTCCCCAAGATGTTCCTCGGCAAGACCGCCAAGCCGCAGGAAAGCATCGACCAGATGGTCCGTTTCGCCGAAAAGGCCCGCAGCGAGGGCCTGCTGTCCCTGGAAGAGGAAGCGGCCAGCGTCAAGGATCCCTTCCTCGCCCGTGCGCTGCAGAACATCGCCGACGGCACGGACGCCGAGGACCTCCGGATGCTGATGGAGGACGAAATTGATTCGAAGGCCCGCAGCGACCACGCCAACTCCAAATTCTTCGCGAGCCTCGGCGGCTACGCCCCGACCGTGGGCATCATCGGCACCGTGGTGTCCCTGACCCACGTGCTGGAAAACCTCTCCACCCCGGACCACCTGGGGCCGATGATCGCGGCGGCCTTCGTCGCCACGCTGTGGGGCCTGCTCTCCGCCAACTTCATCTGGCTTCCTTTTAGCGCCCGGATGAGCCGGCTCTCGGAACTGGACATCGAGCGGATGACGCTGCTTATGGAAGGCATGCTGTCCGTCCAGTCCGGCGCCCAGCCGCTGCTGCTCGCCGAACGGCTCCGCGCCATGGTTCCGGAGCACCAGCTCAAGAGCAGCGGTGGCAAGAAGGCCGGCGGCAGGGACAAAGCCGACGCCATGGACGAGGCCGCGTGAGCCCCAGGCGGCGCGGGCGCAAGAAGCCGGAAGAACACCACGTCGACGAGCGCTGGATGGCGTCCTACATGGACATGGTCACCGTGCTGATGTGCATGTTCATCGTGCTCTTTGCGATGTCCACCGTGGACGCCAACAAGTTTGAAAAGCTCCGCAACTCCCTTGCCACGGGCTTCGGCGCGGTGGCGTCGGAGACTGTGGACACGGCGTCGGGCACGGTGGTGCCGCCAGAGCTCGTGGACGAAAACCTTGAGGCGTTCGCCGCGGTCAAGGGCGCGGCGACCACATCCCCCGAGAGCATGGCGGAAGCGATCAAGGAAGTGGACAAGCTCAAGGCGCTGCAGGCCAAAATGCAGTCCGGCCTGGCGGCCGCCGGGCTGAGCGACAACGTCGAGTTCCAGATCGACCAGCGCGGACTCACCGTCAAACTCGTCGGGTCACAGGCATTCTTCAATCCGGACCAGCCCGAACTCACGTCCCGGGCCACCCAGGTTTTGCAGATCATCTCACCGATCCTGAAGCCGGCCGGGATGGAAATCATGGTCGAGGGCCACGCCGCAAACGGCATCACGGCATACCCTTCCACGTGGGAACTGTCCTCTGCGCGCGCCGTCAACGTCCTGCGGTTCATGGTGGACAGGGGCGGCATTGGCCCCGGAACCATCGGCGCCGTCGCCTTCGGGTCCGCCCGCCAAGTAAACGACGACTCCACCCCGGAGTTGATGGAGCGGAACCGCCGGGTGGACATCGTGGTTCTTTCGGACAAGCCCGACGTCGTCCGTGCGCTGATTCCCGAGGCATTGAAGCTGAGCGGGAAATGAGCCGTCCGTTGCCCGCCGTCCGTTGCCGGCGGTGGGCTGCCTACCGTCCGTTGCCTGCGGTGTACTGCCGGCGGCGGATTGCCTAAGGCGGATTGCTTACGCCGCGCGATCCCTTGCCGATAGTGGCAACCGTGAGTGTTCTGGATGAGCGGGAAGTAGTACGGGAGCGGACCGTCAGCGTCTATGACTTCCGCCGTCCCGCGACGCTCGCGCGCGAACACAGCCGTGTGCTGGAGCTCGCCTTTGAAACCTTCGCCCGTCAGTGGGGAACCCAGCTGACCGCCAAGGTCCGCGTCAAATCCGTGGTGCGCCTCGAAGACGTCAGCATGCTCAGCTACGACGAATACGCGGCCTCGTTGCCCGCCGTCACCGCCATGGTCCTGTGCACCGTGGAGGCCCACGATTCCAAACTCGTGGTGCAGTTCCCCGGTCCGGCCGCCCTCGGCTGGGTCAACCGGATGCTCGGCGCCTCGAACGATTCGCCCATGCCGGACCGCAAGTTCACCCAGATCGAGCAGGCCCTGATCAAGGGCCTCATGGACGAGGCCCTCGAAGACCTCGGCTACTCCCTGGGCCCGCTGCTCAGCGAGGCCGTCCGGGTGGACACGATCCAGTACAACTCCCAGTTTGCCCAGGCCGCGGCGCCGAGCGAACTGATGATCGTCGCCTCCTTCACCATGAGCGTCGGCGACATCAACGCCCCCGCCACCCTGGCCGTTCCGGCCGCCATCCTGCTGGGCCGGCTCAAGAAGGTCAACCCGACCGACACCCGCGGCGATGCCGCGGCCCGCATCAGCGCCCAACTCGAACAGGTGCCGGTGGAACTGTCGGTGCGGCTCTCGACGTCGTTCGTCACCCCGAGCCAGATCCTGGGCCTCGCCGTCGGCGACGTCCTGACCCTGCCGCACCTGGAAAACCGGCCCTTTGACCTCACCCTGGACGGAACCCGGCTGGCCACTGCCGCCCCGGCCCGCAACGGCTCCCGCGCGGCCGCAGTCATTGTCACAATCGAGGAGAACCAACGATGAGCATCACCCTGACCAAGCACGAATTGTCGGCGGAGCGGCTCGTCGAGGAACTCCCGAGCCCGGTGGCCCTGAAAGTTGTCGCCCTGGTGCCGGCCCGGGCCGCGGCAGCCTACGCCCGCCAGGCGGTCACGGCGACCTTCGTCGGCGCAGTCACCGCCGACCTCGCGCTTATGCTCAGCGACCGCACTTTCCTGGACGAGGCGGCCGGGGCCGGGTCCCAGCTGGGCCACGTCTCCGTGACTGATGTGCTGCGCCCGGCCATGGAAAGCGCCAGCTCGGTGTTCGGGGCCGGCGTCCTGTCCGATCTGCGCGAATCCGACGTCTCCGGGCTCCTCTCGGACCCCGACACGGCCGTCTTTGAACTCTCCGACGGCACCAACGCAGCGGCCTGGTTCGCTGTCCGGCTCCGCGAACACGGCAACAGCCAGGAGCGCACCGGCGACGTGTTCGCCGGCGGAAACACGGTGGCCGGCCGGCTCGGCCGCATCAACAACATCGAAATGGCCCTGACCGTGGAGATCGGACGCACCCGGATGTCCGTGCGCGACGTGCTGTCGCTGGAACCGGGCAAGATCATCGAACTGGACCGCTCCGCCGGCGCCCCGGCAGACGTCCTGCTCAACGGCCGCCTGATCGCGCACGGCGAAGTTGTGGTCCTGGACCAGGACTACGCGGTGCGGATTACCCGCATCCTCGACGTCGCCGAGGGGCTCAGCTGAATGGACGCACTGATCCTCGGGCTGCGGGTAGTCGTGGCCCTGGGCGCGGTGCTTGGCCTCATGTGGTTCCTGCAGCGCCGGCTGGGCAAAGGCACCGGACGGCGCCGGGCTGACCGCGCCCTGACCATCGTCAGCCGGCAGAGCCTCGGACAAAAAGCGTCTGTGGTGGTGGTCGACGCCGCCGGGCAGCGCTTCCTGCTGGGCGTCACCGAGCATGCCGTGAACGTCCTGCACACCGGGGACATCCCGCCCGAACCCGAAGAAGTCCCGGCACCCGGCATCAGCCGCGGCTTCGGGGAATTCGCCCGGATCCTTTCCGAGGCCCGGCCGCTCTCCGGCAACCACTTCAGCAGCCAGCCGGCGGACCCCGCCGCTGAGGACCTGTTCGGTGACGGCCTGGACGGTGACGGCCAGGACGCCCCGCTTGGTGATCGCCGGGACGGCGGCATGGACCTGCCGCCGTCGCGCCGCAGCTCCCTCCACCGGGGCTCCCAGGCCCGTGGCCCCGCCGGCCGCGGCAGCGCCAATGGCGCTCCGGACCATCCGCCCCTGCACGGGTCCATCCTCGCCGGCTCCACGTGGAAGCAGGCCGCCGCCGCTCTCAGGAGCGGACGCCGCAATTGATCCGCCCCCTCTCTGCCGGCCCGGCCCGGTTGCGTCCTGCCGCCGCAAGTCCACTCAGGCTCCTGGCCCTGGGGCTCGCCGCCGTGCTCTTTGCCGTCCTCCTGCTTTGGCTGAATGCCTCGGCCGGACACGCCGCACCCATCGATCCGGCCCCGCCGGTGCCCCCGACCGATCCGGCCAATCCCGCCGGCGGAAACGTCAACATCCAGATCAACGGGATGGACGGCAAACCCTCCACCGCCGTGCTGACCCTGATCGGGATCACGCTCCTGGCCGTTGCGCCATCGCTGCTGCTGATGATGACGTCCTTCACCAAGATCTTTGTGGTCCTGGCGATGACCCGCAACGCGCTGTCCCTGCCGTCCATCCCGCCCAACCAGGTGCTGGCGGGGCTGGCACTGTTCCTGTCGATCTTTGTGATGTGGCCCGTGATCAACGAGATGAACACCCTCGGCATCCAGCCCTATCTCAACGGCACCCTGGACTTCAACGGTGCGGTCAGCGCGGCGTCGGGTCCGTTGCAGCACTTCATGCTCGCCCACACCAGGGAAGAGGACATCGCCCTGATGTCCCGTGCCGCCGGGGCCGATAACCCGGCCACCCCGGAGGCCGTCCCCCTGCAGACCCTCATCCCGGCGTTCATGATCTCCGAACTCCGCGCCGCGTTCATCATCGGCTTCGTCATCTTCATCCCGTTCCTCGTGATCGACCTCGTGGTGTCCGCGGCCCTGATGTCCATGGGCATGATGATGCTGCCGCCGGTCATGATCTCGCTGCCCTTCAAGATCCTCCTCTTCGTCCTCGTGGACGGCTGGGGCCTGATCATCACCGCGCTCGTCCAAAGTTATGCGGCCACCGGATGAACGCCAATGCCGTCCTGGACATCTGCCTCCAGGCCATGATTGTGGCCGCGAAGCTCGCCGCACCGGTGCTGGTCACGGCGCTGGTGGTGGGCCTGGCCATCTCACTGCTGCAGTCCATCACGCAGTTGCAGGAAGCCACCCTGTCCTTCGTGCCTAAGGCGGCCGCGGTGGCCGTGGCCCTGATCGTCTGCGGACACTGGATGATTTCGGAGATGGTCTCGTTCACCAACGACCTCTTCGCCAAGATTCCGTCCCTGCTCGGAGGCCTGTGAGGTGGGCATCCCCATCGACCCGACCTGGCTGGAAGTACTGCTGCTGGCCACGGTCCGGATGACCGCCTTCCTGATCGTGGCACCGCCCTTCTCGCACCAGGCCTTTCCGGGGCGCGTCAAGGCCATGCTGGGACTGGGACTCGGCCTGGCAGTGACACAGCGCGTGGCCGGCGGATACACGCCCCGGGACACCGCAGCATTCCTCACCGGAGTGGTCCTGGAACTCGTGACCGGGCTTGCCCTGGGGTTCCTGGTCCTGGTGATCTTCTCCGCCATCCAGTCCGCCGGCAGCCTGATCGACCTTTTCAGCGGTTTCCAGATGTCCCAGGCCTATGACCCCCAAATGATGGTCAACGGCGCACAGTTCACCCGGCTGCTGCAGATGGCGGCGCTGGCCCTGCTGTTCGCCTCCGACGGCTACCAGCTGGTCATCACGGGCCTCACCGGCAGCTTCGCGGCCCTGCCCCTGGCCGGCGGAATTGACCTGGCCCAGCCGGTGCAGGCGATCATCACGGCAGTGTCCGGCATGTTCCTCGCCGCCGTGCAGATCGCCGGTCCCCTCCTGGTGGTCCTCTTCCTGGCCGACGTCGGGCTCGGCCTGCTGACCCGCGTGGCGCCGGCACTGAACGCCTTCTCGCTGGGCTTCCCGCTGAAGATCCTCCTCACCCTCCTGCTGGCCGGCTTCATGTTCCTGGCCCTGCCGCGGATCGTTTCCAGCCTCGCCGGACAGGCGGCCAAAGCAGTGCTGGGGGTGGGCTGATGGCGGATTCACAGGAAAAGACCGAGCAGGCCACCGACAAACGGATGAGGGAGGTCCGTTCCAAGGGCCAGCTTTCCCGTTCCCAGGACCTCACCGCCTGGGTGGGTGTCGGCGCCGCCGCGCTCATGCTGCCCAGCACGGTGGGCCGGGCCGCCAACGCCGCCACGGACCAGCTTTTCAGCGTCCGCAGCGTCATGTCCGCCCCCGATCCCGGCAAAGCCGTCCAGGCACTGGAAGACGGGTTCGCGTCCATCGCCGGGATCATCGGACCCCTGCTGATCGTCGTGTTCCTGGCCGTCCTCGCCGGCTCCGCCCTCCAGGGCGGTGTCCACCTGAAGAAATTCAGGCTCGAATTCGAACACTTCAACCTGCTCAGCGGGGTCAAGCGGCTGTTCGGCACCCAGGCCGTATGGGGCGGCCTCAAGGCGCTGCTGAAGGCCACCGTTGTGGGCCTGGTGCTCTACACGGTCGTGCAGGGACTGGTTCCGGTGCTCCTGACCGCAGGGGGACTGCCGGTATCCGCCGTCACGGAGGCCGCAGCCGGCGGGATTGCCTCCCTCGTCCAGTTCGCAGTGGCCGCCGGAATCGTGCTGGCGGCCGCGGACTTCTTCGTCGTGATGCGGCGCAACCGCAAGAAGACCCGGATGTCCAAGAAGGAAGTCCAGGACGAGAACAAGAACAGCGAAGGCGACCCGCTCATCCGGTCCCAGCGCCGGGCGCGCCAGATGGCCATGAGCCGGAACCGCATGATCGCCGCGATCGGGGACGCCGACGTCGTGCTGGTCAACCCCACGCACGTGGCGGTGGCCCTCAAATACGAGCCCGGCAAGTCCGCGCCCCGCGTGGTGGCCAAAGGCGCCGGCCATGTGGCGGCACGGATCAGGGAAGAGGCCGAGCAGAAGAACGTGCCCATGGTCCAGGACATCCCGCTGACCAGGGCCCTCCACGGGGCCTGCGAGCTTGGGGACGAGATCCCGGTGGACTTCTACCGGGCGGTGGCCGGCGTGCTGGCGTTCGTCATGGCGCTCAAGGCCCGCGGTGCCGCCGCCGGGATGCACCGCATGAGCAGCGCGGCGGCTGCCGTATGAACGGCACACCGAAACGCCTGGCGCGCGGCGTGAAACACGGCACGAAAACTTTGGGACTCAGCGTCTGTGAAAGGACCGCACCATGAACAACAGGCTGAACCGGCTGGTGGTGCCCATCGGCATCGTGGGGATCGTGCTGCTGCTGGTGGTTCCCGTCCCCGCGCCCCTCCTCGACTTCCTCATCGTCTGCAATATCCTGCTGGCATTGCTGGTCCTGCTGACCAGCATGTTCGTGAAGAAGCCGCTGGATTTTTCCGTGTTCCCGTCCCTGCTGCTGGTGGCCACGCTGTTCCGGCTGGGCCTCAACGTCGCCTCCACACGCCTGGTGCTGGGCAACGGGTACGCCGGGCAGGTCATTGAAGCCTTCGGCAAAGTGACGGTGGGCGGCTCCATGATCATCGGCGCCGTCGTGTTCCTGATCCTCGTGGTGATCCAGTTCGTGGTGGTCACCAAGGGCGCCGAGCGCGTGGCCGAGGTGGGTGCGCGCTTCACCCTCGATGCCATGCCCGGCAAGCAGATGGCGATCGACGCCGACCTCAACGCGGGGCTCCTCACCGACACCCAGGCCCGGGAACGGCGGGCCGAGGTCTCGGCCGAGGCCGATTTCTACGGCGCCATGGACGGCGCCTCGAAGTTCGTCAAGGGCGATGCCATCGCCGGCATCATCATTATCATCATCAACTTCGTCGGCGGCATCGCCATCGGCATGATCCAGCGCGGCCTGGATATCGGCGATGCCCTGAACACCTACGGCCTGCTGACCATGGGCGACGGGCTCGTCACGCAGATCCCGGCGCTGCTCATGGCCGTCTCCACGGGCATGATCGTGACCCGGTCCAACGCCGAGTCGGACATGGGCCGGACGGCCTCCACCCAGCTGCTGCAGTCACCCAACGCGCTCATGATCGCCGGCGTCGCCGCCCTCGCCATGGCACTGATCCCCGGGATGCCCCCCGTCCCGTTCATCCTCGTCGGAGCCGCCCTGATCCTTGCCTCCCGCCGGACCGCAGCCAGCCAGCAGCGGGAGGAGACGGCCCGGGAGGCCGAGTCGACCGCACTGAACTTTCCGGAGATGGATCCCAACGAGAAGCTCATGGAGGACATGCGCATTCACCCCGTGGAGATCCTGCTGGCACCGGACCTCGTGGACATGGTCTCCGGAGCCTCTGACGACCTCCTGGCCCGGGTCCGGTCCCTCCGGCACAAGATCGCCATGGAACTGGGCCTCGTCATCCCGCCGGTGCGCACGAGGGACAGCGTGGACCTGCCGCCGGCCACCTATGCCATCCGGATCGCCGGCGTGGAAGCCGGACGCGGCTCGGCCCCCGGCGGCCAGATGCTCGCCCTGGGCGACAACCTGGACTCGCTCCCCGGCCCGGCGATGATCGAGCCTGTGTTCGGGCTCGCCGGGAAGTGGATTCCGGGGGAGATGCGCCACAGCGCCGAAATGACAGGTGCCACGGTGATCGACCGGGTTTCCGTCCTGGTCACCCATCTGTCCTCGATCGTCTCGGCCAACGCTGCCCGGCTGCTGTCCCGCGAGGACGTCCGCGTGCTGACCGAGGGCGTGCGCAAGCAAAGCCCCTCCGCCGTCGACGAATTGACCCCGGCCCTGCTCTCCCTCGCCGAGTTGCAGCGCGTCCTGCAAGGCCTCCTCGACGAGCAGGTGCCCATCAACGACCTCCCACGGATCTACGAGGCCCTCACGCTCCGCGCCAAGATTTCCACGGATCCGGAATCGCTTGTGGAAGCAGCCCGGCAGGCCCTCGGCCCTGCCCTCACGGCCAAGTTCATGGACGGCCCCGTGCTCAACGTCATCATGATCGACCCCGTCCTGGAACAGCACATGCTCGAGGACATGAGGCCCGCGGAAGGCGGCAGCCAGATCGTCATGGGGCAGGACCGGCTCGACGCCGTGCTGCGCTCCGTGCGCTCCGCCGTCGACGCCGCGGCCGCCGCCAACCGCCAGGCCGTGCTCGTGTGCGCCCCCGCGCTCCGGCCCGCCATCCACCGCCTCGTCGGGGCGCAGCCAGGATCGGTGCCCGTGCTGTCCTACCGCGAGGTGACCTCTGCCAACGTCCGGATCGAAACAGTAGGAGTGGTGCGCCATGCCGAACCGCTATCGGCTTAAGGGAGCCTCGCTCGAGGAGATCCGCCGGAAGGCGGAACAGCAGTACGGTCCCGCAGCCCGCATTGTGTCCGCCGAACGCGTCATCAGCCCCGGAATCGCCGGGCTTTTCGCCCAGGACCGCTACGAGGCCATGGTTGAGGTCCTGCCCAAGCATGAGGTGGTCACCGGCGAAGTAGTGCCCGACGCCGACGTCCTGGCCGACGCCGAAACGGCGCCCGCCGCCGCTGGTTCCGCTGCCGCTGGCCCCGCCGCCGCTGGTCCCGCCGGGAAGATCGACGCCATGAAGAACGACGCCGGGACGGCCTCAGCGTCGGTCCCGCCGTCGGGTTCGCCAACGGATCGCTCCGCCGTCGGCCGGTCGCATCAGTTGCACGGAGCCGCGATCGCCGCCCTGCTGGAGGAGGCAGACGCGGCTGAACTCGGCCTGCACCGGCCCGCGACTGCCGGCGTGTCCACCGAGTCCCGGGACTTCGCTGAGCTGCTGGAACAGCTCGGCGCGGGACTCCGCACCCCGGCGGAACCGGCCGCCTTCCCGGCGGAACCTGCTGCCGCCGTCGGTCGGGCCTCGGCTGCCGGAACTGCCGCCCCGGGTGGCCGGGCGAGTCCCGCCGTCCCCGCACCGCGTAGCGCCGGAGCCGGCGGGGCGGTGGTGGCCGCGCCGCCAGTAGCGGTTGCCCCGGCTCCGCTGACAGGGGTGGGCGATCTCGTGGCCCTGGTCGGGCTGGGGGAGGACGCCCTGGATGCCGCACTGGCGATGTCCATGGCGGCAGGCGGTGCCGATGTGAGGACAGCCGGCGAGCTCTCCGCCTATGGCCACCTGCACGTCGACGGACGTCAAAGCGCCACGGCCGCTCGCGCCCACGCCGTGATGACGGAGCGCACCGTCATCGTGGCGTTCGGACTCGGCAGAGCCCGGAACGCCCTGGCGAGGGTGCAGTCCGTGGCCGCGCTCTCTGCCGATCAGGTCTGGGTAGTGGTCGATGCCGGACGCAAGCCTGAGGACACGGCGCGCTGGGTCGGGGTGCTCTCTGCCCAGCTCAATGTGGCCGCCGTGGCCGTGGTCGGCGCTTCGGAGACCGGGTCACCCGAAAGCGTCAACGGCTTGGGCCTGCCCGTCGGCTGGATCGACGCGCGCCCTGCCGGGCCGGATCCGGCGCGGCAGAACAGGCGGGATTCGTCCGACGCTTCCCGCGGCGAAGGGTAGATTGAGAAGATGCTGGTACTTACACGCAAGCCGGGCGAACAGATCATGATCGGCGACGGCATCGTCATCACGGTTCTGGAAGGCCGCGGCGACGGTGTTCGGATAGGCATTGAGGCGCCCCGGGGTGTGCCCATCCAGCGCCGGGAAGTCATCGAAGCCATTGCGGCGGCAAACCTCGCGGCGGCAGAAGCCGGCCCGGATACCGAGGACGCGCTGCGCGGGCTCATGCCGCCGCCCGCACCGCCCGCACTTCCCGCCGATCCTGCCGCGCCCGCCGCGGGCTGAGAGCGGTCCGGGTCAGTCAGTCCTGTTCGACGCCCAGGTATTGCGCCAGGAGGGGCTGGGATGTGCGCCCGAGCACGGCCAGTGACCGCTCCAGGTTGCCGGCAGTGGTCAGCTGATCCAGCAGCCCGGCCGCTCCGGCCGGGCCGGGCCGCCCCGGCATGGGAAGGGTCTGCAGCGCCTCTTCGTTCACCCGGGCGGCCTCCCCGAGCCGGGCCAGGAGTCCGCGCAGGGCGTCCAGATGCTCGCGCAGGATCTCGTGCCAGGGGCCGGCGGGCGCAGCCGAAATCAGTTCGACCAGGTTGGTCGTTGCCGGCAGGCCCCACTGGGCGGCCACGGCAGCAGATTCGACACTCCGCGCCAAAGCCTCGAAGCGCAAACGGTCCAGCACGGTTTCAACCTCGGCCGTCATGAAGCTCAGCCATTCCAGATTCCCGGCCTCGACGTGCAGCCGCTGCGTCTCCAACCTGAACAGGAGCAGTTCCAGCTGCCGCCGCTCCTGCCACAATGCCGCGGAGAGATCACTTGCGCTCATGGGCCCCATTCCGTTTCCGCCCCCGAATGACAGCTCCGGGGCGGCTACCGCATTTTTCGCCAAGCTTTTTCCTGAGGGTACACGCAGAATGTGGATCAGGTGATAGGTTTCCACCATGGGTGCTGCGCCCCACTATCGAACGCTGACTCCAATGGGGGGAGCACCGGTCCGTTTTCGGGTGCGGCTCTCGGCGTTTTAAGGGTCTCGGCCCTTCGGATCCGGTCTCATGGGGGGACACAGTATTGAATCGCGTGGAACGCAACGAGATGGTCACGCAGCACCTTCCGCTGGTGGGGTATCTCGTCTCAGATTTGTGCTCGAAAGCGTCACACCTTTCTCGCGATGACCTGGCCTCAGCCGGCGCTATTGCCCTGATCACCTCGGCCGATTCGTTCGATCCGGACCTCGGGGTGCCGTTCGGCGCGTTCGCGCGCCGGCGCATCCTCGGCGCCTTCGCGGACGAGATGCGGGCCAGCGACTGGGCCACCCGCTCCGCCCGGCGGCGGATCAAGGAAACCATGTCCGTTCAGGAAACGCTGGCATCCGCCCTTGGCCGCACTCCTACAGTGGACGAGATCGCCTCCGCCCTGGGCGTCCAGCAGAGCGTCGTGGAGGCCGCGCTCGCGGATGCCTCCCGGACGCTGACGCCGCTCGATGACGCCGTGGTTGATACCCTGGCCGCCGAAACCCTCTCACCGGAGCACTCGGTCCTCGCGGATGAACGGCTTCAGTACCTGCGCGCCGCCGTGAAGTCGCTCCCGGACCGGATGCGCTACGTTGTCGAGGAGATCTACTTTGGCGACCGGACGGTCAAAGACCTGGCCGCGGAGCTCGGATCCACCCACGCAGCGGTCTCCCAGCAGCGTTCGGAGGCCATCCGGCTCATGCGCGACGGACTGACTGCCCATTACGCCGATGACCCCGAGCAGCCCTTCGAGCCCCAGTCCAGGATTACTCCGCGGCGCCGCAACGACTACCTCACCCAACTCTCCGCGGCCACGTCCGGCGGCATCACCCGGTCCGTGCTTCCGCAGGGGCCCGTCCTCAACGAGGCAGTTTAAGCGGCCTCCGAAGCGGTTAGTAAGCCAGCTTAGTAAGCTGATCGAGAAATTCCTCCCGGAACCATCGCTGCCTGCACTGCCCTGCGGTAGCGTCGGAAGCATCGGCCGGCGCGCCAGGAAGTGGCGCGCGAGGCCCGCACGGTACCGGTTCTATCCAGGAGGACGCATGAAAGCAACACCCACACTGACGGCCAACCTGCAGGCTGTCCTAGTGGATCTGATCGAACTCCATGTTCAGGGCAAGCAGGCGCACTGGAACATCGTGGGGACCAACTTCCGGGACCTTCACCTCCAGCTGGACGAGATCATCGACGCCGCCCGGGAATTCGCGGACGACCTCGCCGAGCGCATGCGTGCCCTCCACGCCCTGCCGGACGGCCGCAGTTCCACTGTTTCCAAGTCCACCGCACTCGCCGAGTTCCCGGCGGGCCTGATCAACACGAAGGACGCCATCGAGCGCATTGTCGCCGCCCTCGAAGCGGCCGTGGGCACGATGCGCAAGGTCCACGACGAGGTGGACGAGGAAGATCCCACGACCGCCGACCTGCTGCACGCGTTCATCGCCAAGCTTGAGCAGTTCGCCTGGCTGGTGAATGCCGAGACCATGCGGGCCAGCGCCAGCGTGACCACCCCGGAGAGCAAGTAGGGCCCAGGGGCCCACTGCACCATCGCTTTTTGGCACAAGAGTCCGGCACCGGTTTTCTCCCGGCGCCGGACTCTTGTGTTTGGTGCCGGCATCCCTTGACATCCCTTCGGCGCGGAGAATACTTAAGCATGTGCTTAACAATTGGGGGGATCGCCCACTTAGCGACCGGGAGCTCGACGGCGTCTTCCACGCGCTCGCCGACCCCACCCGCCGCGCGATCGTGGTCCGGCTCTGCGAGGGGCCGGCAGCGGTCTCCGATCTGGCCGCGCCGTTCGAAATGAGCCTGCCCGCAGTTGTGCAGCACCTCCAGGTCCTGGAAGCCAGTGGCCTGATCCGCAGCGAAAAGATCGGCAGGGTCCGCAGCTGCAGCATCGACCCCGCCACGGTCCGGCGTGCAGAAGGCTGGCTGGGTCAGCGCCGGACGCCGGGGGAGCGCCGCCTCGACCGGCTCGAGGACTTTCTCGCCCACGACCAGCCGGCCGGCACCGAAAAACCCGGCACCGAAAAACCCGGCAAAGAACACCCGCGTTCGAAGAGGAGTACACCATGAACACCCCCGTCACCCATGCAAGCTTCAGCCTGGAACGCCGGCTGAACGCCCCGCCGTCGCGCGTGTTTCACGCCTTTGCCGACTATGAGAGCAAGAAGAAGTGGTTCGGTGGACCGCCGGAATGGGAGCAGGGCGAATCCAGCCTGGACTTCCGGGTGGGCGGCCGCGAGACCGACGTCGGCGGACCCGTCGGAGGCTTTGTCTCCGCGATGCACGCGATCTACCACGACATTGTCGAGAACGAACGGATCGTCTACACCTACGAGATGCTCCTGGACGGCGAACGCATGTCTGTCTCGCTCAGCACCATCGAACTGGAGCCCGACGGCGACGGCACCCTCCTGACCCTGACCGAGCAGGGCGCCTTCTTCACCGGCTCCCGCGCCAGCGACGACGCGCAGGTCGCCGGGCGCAAGGAAGGCTTCGGCGAACTGCTCGACGCCCTGCAGAAGTACGTCGACGGCAACTGAGCGGGCCAACTGAGCTGGCCGGCTGAGCGGGCCAACTGAGCTGGGCGGCTGAGTCCGCTATCTTGCCTTTGGCACCCGCCGGAGCACAACAGCGGCGAGGACGCAGGCCCCGGACATCAGGACCAGGGCGATTGCAGCCGTGACGTGGACGCCCGAGTCGAAGGCGGTGCGCGCGGCCGCAGTCACCGCCTCCGCCAGGGGAGCGGGAAGCATCCGGGCCAACTCCACGGCGCCTGCGAGGGTTTCGCCGGCCTGGGCCGTGGCCGCGGCCGGGACGAGCCCGGACACCCCGTCGGGGAGCCGGAGATTGCCCTGGTACGAGGCCGTCAGGATGGAGCCGAGGATCGCCGTGCCCAGCAAGGACCCCACCTCATAGCCGGTCTCGGAAATGGCGGCGGCGGCGCCAGCCTTGTCCGCGGGCGCCGCACCCAGGATCAGGTCGTTGGAGATTGTCTCGGCGGCGCCTACCCCGAGGCAGAGAACCAGGAGGGCGGCCAGGAGCAGCGAGGGCCCGTGGCTGTGGTCGCCGAAGGCCACCATGAAATAGCCCGCCGCGCTCAAGAGCAGGCCGCCTGCCACCACGAAGCCGGGCCGGACCTTGCGCACCAGGGGGACCACCAGCAGGCCCGCCACGACTGTGGCGATGAGGGCCGGGACCATGGCGACGCCGGAGGCCGAGGGGGACTGGCCCTCCAGCAGTTGCAGGTGCTGGGCCAGGAACAGAATGAAGCCGTTGAAGGAAAACAGTGCCAGCACGTTGGCAATAATGGCGGTGCTGAAGATCCGGTTGCCAAAGAGGCTCACATCGAGCATCGGTGCGGTGCTGGGGTCTGTCTTGTGAATCCGGGCAAGCGCGCGCTGACGCCGGATGAAGACATAGCCCATAAACAGGCCGACGCCGATGCTTGCGAAGGCCTCCGGTGCCGGTCCGTGGGTGGCGAGTGCCTTGATCCCGTACACAACGGGCACCATGACCAGCAGGGACAGGATGATGCTGGGCACGTCAACGCGGCCGGGCTTCGGGTCGCGCGACTCCGGGATCAGCGCCGGCCCGAGCAGCAGCAGGGGCAAAATGATCGGCACGGCGACCAGCAGGACCGCGCCCCACCAGAAGTGTTCCACCAGCCATCCGCCGGCAATCGGACCGAGGGCGGCGCCGCCGGAGAATCCCGCGGCCCAGATCGCCACCGCCAGCCTCCGCCGGTTCGGCTGCGGAAAGATGTTGCGGATCAGCGAGAGCGTGGACGGCATGAGCATGGCGCCGAAGAGGCCAAGACCGGCGCGGCCCGCGATCAGCCATTCGGCGCTCGGGGCGAACGCCGTCGCGGCCGAAACGGCGGCAAAGCCCGCGCTGCCCACGAAGAGCAGCCTGCGCCGGCCGATCATGTCGCCCAGGCTGCCCATCGCGACCAGCAGGCCGGCCAGGACCAGCGGGTACGCATCGATGATCCAGAGCAGTTGGACGCCGGAGGCGGACAGGCTGCGCGCAATGGCCGGCAGGGCGAACGTCAGAGCGGTGTTGTCCACAGCCACGAGCAGGACGGGAAACATCAGCAGGGCCAGCGCCACCCAGTCACGCCAGGGCGCCTGGGGCCGGATAGCCGCCGGAGTGCTGGTGGCTGCGGTGATCGATGGAATGCTCATGAAAGTTAACTATACCGTCTGGACGGTACAGTTAAGAAATGCGGGTGCAGGCAGGCATGATGGGAAGCATGCCCAGGAAACCCGTGGCCCGCGAGGCCGTCCTCGATGCTTTCGAATCCCTGCTCATCGAAGTGGGTGAGCGCGCCGCGACGCTGGACGCCGTCGCGCGCCGGGCCGGTGTGTCCAAGGGTGGCCTGCTCTACCATTTCCCGACCAAGGAGGCGATGATCTCGGTCCTGCTGGAACGCCTGGACCGGCATCTGGCCGCCGATGTTGCGGCCATGGCGGCGGCTCCGGAAGGGGCGGCGGCGTACTTCATCAAGTCCTCGGTCTGGGCGGACACGCCCATGGACCGGGTGTTCGTCGCGGCCACCCGGCTCGCCGAGGTGGCACACGAGGAAACGCAGCGCCGCTTCGCCGCCGGCCAGGCGAGCTGGCTGGAACTGCTGGCGGCCGACGTCGGACCCGCCATGGCGAAGGCCGTCCTGTACATGGGGGACGGGCTGTACTTCAACGCCATGCTGGGCCGGGGCCCCGCGGGCCCGCCAGCTGAAATCGAGGCCGATGTCGAGGGCCTCCTGGCCGCCGTCGAAAAGCTGCGCCGCTGACGGGGGCCTGCCGTAATCTGGGGCCGCCGGCGGCCGGCAGTTTGCGGACGCGTGCCCGGCATAGGACAATGAGTCCTGTGACTGTTGTCACCCCCGGTTGAATTCCGGTTCAGTACCGATTCAACACCCAATTGAATACGCCTTTGATCTGCGGCGGGAGAGTCCTGCAAGTAGGTACAAGCAGGCGCCGTAGGAGCAAATCCTCCCCAGGAATCTCTCAGGCCCACGTACCGCCGCGGCAAGGCACCTCTGGAAAGTAGTAGGCGCGTCCCGTGACGTGCTGTGCTCACCGACGGTGCAAGCGGAGCCACTCACACGCATGGCTGCGCGGAAACTCTCAGGTCCAATACAGAGCGGGGAGGAACCCGAATCAATGTGGCGTACCCTGCGCCGCCTGAGTTATGGAGTTCCTTGTGACTGTTACCCCAGCCTCCACGTCCTTCGTTGACCGGCACATCGGCGCCCGTCGCCAAGCCGACGTCGACGCCATGCTGAAGGCTGTCGGCTACGACACCGTCGACGCGTTGGTGGATACCGCCGTTCCGAAGGACATCCGGCAGGACGCCGACCTCGCGCTCGCCGCAGCCCTGAGCGAAGTGGAAGTCCTCGCCGAACTGCGCAGGCTGGCCGCGAAGAACAAGACCGCCGTGCAGATGATCGGGCAGGGCTACTACGACACCGTCACCCCGGCCGTGATCCGCCGCAACATTCTCGAGGCCCCCGCCTGGTACACCGCGTACACGCCCTACCAGCCGGAAATCTCCCAGGGCCGGCTCGAAGCGCTGCTGAACTTCCAGACCATGGTCCAGGACCTCGTCGGCCTGCCGATCGCCAACGCCTCGCTGCTGGACGAAGCGACCGCCGTCGCCGAGGCCGTGCTGATGATGCGCCGCGCCAACAAGAACAAGACGGCCCACGACGGCAAGACCGTTCTCGACGCCGACTGCCTCCCGCAGACCATCGCGATCGTGAAGGGCCGCGCCGAGGCCCTCGGCTTCGAAGTCGAGGTCGCCGACCTGTCCAAGGGCCTGCCCGGCGGCGTCATCAACGGCGTCGTGCTGCAGCAGCCGGGCGTTTCCGGCCGTGTGTTCGACCACACCGCCGTGATCGCCGAGGCCAAGGAACGCGGCGCGCTGGTGATCGAAGGGCCCGATGGTGCGCTGCGCGACACCCCTGCCGATTGGCGCCGTGCGCTGGCCGAGGCGCTGCGGGCCATGCTGGAGGCTCACCCCGAGGCGCTGCGCGCCGCGCTGGCCACCCACCCGGAGGCCCTGCAGGCGACTCTGGAGGCGCACCCGGACGCGCTGCGCGCCGCCCTGGAGCAGCATCCCCAGGCGGTGAGCGAGGCGCTGAGCGCCCACCCGGAGGCGCTGAGCCAGGCCCTGGAGGCCCACCACGGCAACATCGGCGCCTCCCTGCGGGCCCACAGCGCCTCGCTGCTGGCCACCATGGAGCGCTACGGGGACGACCTGGGCCAGGCCATGGCCGACCACAGCGTGGCGCTGGTCGAGGCCCTGGGCGCCCACCCCGGCGCGCTGGAGACGGCGCTGCAGGCCCACCCGGAGATCTACGCCGCTATGGCCGGCGAGCACGTGCGCGCCATGCGCGAGTACGCCGAGCACCAGGCGCAGGCGGGCCAGCGCTTCTCCACCTCGGTGGAGGACTGGATCCGCGCCGCCGACGCGGGGCTCTCCCGGGTCGAGGGCCAGCAGCAGGTGCTGGCGCCCCTGGTGGCGCTGGCCCACGAGCGGCTGGCCGGCGAGGCGGAGGCCCTGGACCAGATCGTCACCCATCTGCGGGACCGGCGCGCGGGCCGGGCCCTGGAGGAGCCGACCGGCGTCATGACCCATCATCTTGTTCATGACGAAGACTGTTGGACATTCCTGCGAACACTGGTGACCTGTGTCGCGGCCCATCCGGCGGCCGCATGGTGCGACCCTTTTTCGGATCTTTCGGCCCTATGACCGGCGCGGCGTTACACAGCAGATACGAGCGCGGCCCGCTGCTGGCGGATTTCGCCCGCAGCGCCGCCGGCCTGTTCTTCACGCTGGGCCCGGCGCTGTTCCTGAACCCGCTGCCGGTCCTGTACTGGATTTTTCTGGCGGCCGGCATGCTGTTCCTGGCCTTTGGAGTGAAGACCGCGCAGAAATGGGTGACCCGTGTCGAGATGACGGCCGAAAGCCTGACGGTATCGACGCCTTTCACCGCCACCCTTGCCTGGCAGGACCTGAAAAGCGCCAAGCTGCGCTTCTATTCGAC
>ENA-OWNT01000693-OWNT01000693.1-seawater-metagenome-genome-assembly--contig:-NODE-693-length-63906-cov-10.795062_pt1 | contig 63906 bp, 62 predicted proteins | sample MGYA00238136_ERZ651165 | MGnify/ENA primary metagenome ERZ651165 (study PRJEB26861, sample SAMN08777766) | seawater metagenome | isolation source: coastal seawater | place: USA: Florida | collected... | reverse complement strand
AGGCGGTTCCCGCAGGGAACGGAGCGGCCCCGGGGGGACTCCGAGGAACGAGGTGGCCCGCCGGGTTCTCGGCCGCGACCCCACGAGAGCACCCGGTCCGAGCGCAGCGAGGAGGCGCCCAGAGGCGGACTCAGAGCTCGGCGCGCATCCCGAGGAGCGGGACGAATGGCGGGCCGGCGACCGGGGCGCGCTGCGTGTAGTCGTAGGAGTAGACGACGTACATGGCGTTGCTGGCGGGCGGGACCCACCAGGCTTCGAGGTAGGCCACGAGGGTCCAGGTAGGGAAGGTCCAGGCGCGCTCGAGGTGGAGGTCGACTTTTTGGTAGGTGGGCAGGCGGTCGGCGTTTTCGGGGCCGGGGTCGGGGCGCCAGGTGTCGGAGTTGGCGTCGTAGGTGCCGGCGAGGGGGGTGTAGGGCAGGCCGGAGGCGACGCGGTAGCGCAGGCCGGCGTTCCAGAAGGGGGCGAAGTCCCAGCTGCCCACGAGGTTGAAGGCGAAGGGCTGGTCGTGGTCGCCGGGGACCCAGTCGGCGTCGTCGGAGATGCGGCGCTGCGAGCGGGACAGCACGAGGCTGGCGGAGAAGAAGTAGTGGTCGCGGCGGCGGGTGCGGGTGACGAGCTCGATGCCGCCAGCACGGGCATCGCGCACCCGGACGGCGCCCAGGCCTTCGGCGTCGCCGGGGTCGACTTCGGTGGCGTTGCGGGTGGAGCGGCCGTAGAGGTCGGCGGAGAATTCCCACTGGCCGGCGATGGTGAAGTCGGCGCCGAGGGCGACCTGGTCGGACGATGCGGCCGGGAGGTGGGGGAAGCCGGTGGTGGGCGACAGGGCGTCGACGGTGGGTGCTTGGGTGTAGCGGCCGACGGCGGCGCGGAGGCGGTGGTTGCTGGTGAGGTCGATGGCCGAAGAGACGCGGGGCTCGGGGGCGACGGTGTCGGAGAGGGAGTCGCCTTGGACGCGGAGGCCGGGGTGCACGCGGGTGCGGCCGAAGGTGAGCTGTGGCGCGCCCCAGACACCGCCGGAGATGCGCTGGAGCTGTTCGTCGACGGGGATTCCGGCGGCCAGGAGGGGGACTTCGTCGCCGAGCTCGGTCCATGGGCGCTCGGGGTTGGCCTCGCGGGTGACGCTGGCGAGGCGGCCGTCGCCACCGAACGACCACTGGAGGGCATCGGACTGGATGAAGTCGGCGCGGTACCGCATGGACAGGGCGCGCTCGCGGCGGTGCTGCGACTGGCTGTCGATGGCGCCGTCGAGGGTGTCTTGGGTGAGGCCGAGGGTGAGGCGATGGACCTGGTCGGTCTCGGAGATGGTGCCGGCGGCGGTGAGGGCGTGGAAGGCGCGCTCGAAGCGGAGGTCGGGGGCGGTGTCGCGTTCGAGGGGGTCGTAGGTGGCGGTGTCGCCGGGGTAGCGGCCGTAGCTGTCGCCGGCGCCGACGAGGGTGACGGCGAGGGTGCGGTCACCGCGGCCCAGGTCGACGCGGGAGAGGTAGTCCCAGAAGACGGGCCAGACGGTGTATTGGTCGTTGCTGTCGTCGATGAGGTCGGCGATGGAGCGGCGGCCGGACAGGGAGACGGCGGTGTCGTCGGTGACGGGGGCCTGGACGTAGGCGCCGGTGGTGATGGCGTTGACGTTGACGCCACCGTGCACGCGGGCGGGGTCGGGGCGGCGGGTGGTGACGGACACGATGCCGCCGGTGGCGTCGCCCCACTCGCTGGCGAACGCGCTCGGGTAGAGGGCCACTTCGTCGAGCAGGCGCGAGTGGATGACGCTGGCGTAGTTCTGGAAGTGGTAGAGGTACGGGATTTCCACGCCGTCGAGGAAGACGCGGCTCTCTCCCGGCGCGGCCCCACGGATTGCGAGAACGCCGGCGGTGGGCGAGTATTCGGGGGTAACGGCGACGCCGGGCAGGGCTTGCACAAGGCGGATGGGGTCGTCGAGGGTGCCGGGGGTGAGCTCGACGCGCTCACGGTCGAGAACGTGCTGTGCGGCGTGGTCGGAGCGGCGGTCGGCCTCGACGACGATTTCGCGCTCGGGCGGCTCTGGGGACAGCGTGAGGCGCAGCGGCTTGTCGAGCGGCAGGGAGATGGTGCGCTCGAGGGGCAGGTGGCCGCCGTGGTCGACGATGAGGGGGACGGTGGTGAGGTGGTCGGGGAGCTCGAGGGTGAAGCCGCCTTTGGGACCGGTGATGACGGACCGCACGCCGTCGGGGGTGATGGCCTGGACGACGCTCTGCGGGAGGGGGTCGCCGGTGCCCACCTCGCGGACGACCCCGGTGAGCGGTGCGGCTTGCGCGGGCAGTGCGAAGACGAGGAGCGCCGTGGGGGTCATCGGAGCTCCAGGACCACGCGGGCGCCGTCGATGTGGGCGGCGCTGCAGCGGCCGTCGAAGACGGTGTGGAGGCGGAAGCTCTGGTCAGCCGGGGCGCAGTCGGGAGACGGGTGTGCGGCGAGGTCGGTGGCGAGGTGGGTGCCTTCGAGGATGTCGGTGAGGTGGAGGTCGGGGCCCAGCGTGGCGATGATGTGGGCGGGGGGAGAGTCCAGCTCGCTGAGGGCTTCGTTGGTCCACTCGGGAGGCACGGCGAAGTGGTGCCCTTGGACGGTGAGCAGGGCGCCGTCGAGCCCGAAGGCGACGTCCTGCCACACCCATGCGTTGTTGCCCGCGCCATCGACCGACAAGGCCAGGACGGTGCCGGTGGCGGGTGCCAGGGTGCGGAAGACGTGGCCCGGCTCTCCGTCCTCGAACTCCACTGTGCCGAACAGGACGTCGGCCGTGTGGGACTCGAGCTCCAGGATGGTCATGCCCGGCGCAGCGGCCATCCAGCGCATGGCGCCGTGGGAGTCGTCCAAGCGCCGCGTGGTGAGGCGGATGAGCTGGGCGGTGCCTGCACTTCCCACCAGTGGCTCGGGATCTGTGGCCCCCAGCCGCCCTTCGATGGAGAGGTCGCCGGAGCCGTCGACCACCTGCTGGACCATCGAGAGGCCCGGCCAGGTTCCCACCGTCACGTCGCCGTCGACCACCCGACCGTCGGCCAGAGTGGCCTCGAGGGAGAGGGTTCCGGGACCGGGCACGGCCACATCGAAGCCCTCCCCGATGAACGCGCCATCCAGCGACCACGACAGCTGCGGCGACTCGGCATGCACCCGCCCACCACCCCAGATGGCCGCACGCGCCTTGCCGTCCTGAACGCCCATCGCAGCCAGCCGTGGCGGGCCGAGGTCGTGACGCTCGACCGTGAAGGGTTCGGCACAGGCCACGCCGAAGAGCGCGAACACAGCGATGGACGACTTGGACTGGCCCACCGACAGCTCCCGCGCACAGACCTTGGACGACGGCCGCCCCTATCGCCCTGTGCCCTCGGTGGGTGACCCTCCAGATCAGAAGCCCGCTGAATTCGTGGTGCGGGGGATGCCGCAACGATGCGCGGGATCGGAACAACTGCGGATGCCGGTCGGCAGACAGGGCCTCGGCGGCTACCGTAGGCGCGCAGAGTCCCCGGAGACGCCATGTCGTACCGTTCCGTCCTATGGTTCGCGCTCGCCCTCGTCGCATGTTCGGGAGACAAGGAAGAAGAAGACGACGACCTCTCCTTCGACTTCTCGTCGCCCGGTGACGCCGACACTGACACCGATGCCGACACGGACACCGACACAGACACCGACGCGGACACCGACACAGACACCGACACCGATGCGGACACGGATGTAGACGCCGACACCGATGTGGACGTCGACCCCGAAGACTGCTGGTCGGCCCCCGCCGCGGCTTGCGCGGAATACGGCTGTGCCGAGCTGCACGCGTGGCCCATCACCATCGACTCCGCCGGCGAGTACTGCGTGATGGTCGAAGACTTCCTCGTGGTGGGCTGCATGCCCTACGACATGGGGTGTGGCGATGCTCTGATGCACGGCCGGCCGTCGGCTGGCGAGGACTGCTGGCTCTTCCCGAGCACCTGCATGCCCGCCGGCTGGAGCGCTGGCTGCATCGACCCGGATATGGAAGCATGGGATGAGTGCGAAGGCTGACGCCTCTCCCCGGAGCCCCCCGTGCGCATCCTCTTCATCGACGACGAACCCGAACAGATCTCGGTGGCCATCGACCTCGTGCGCGAGGTGCTCGAGTGCGACATCGACGTGGCCCCTTCCGTCGAAGAAGCGGTGTCCATCCTGCACGACAAGCCGGTCGACCTCGTGGTCACCGACATCTTCATCCCACTGGGCTCCAAGCCCGGCGGCTCGCTCGGCCCACGCGCGCGTCGGTACAAGGAAACGGTCCGACACCTGGGCGGGCTGGTGCTGCTCGACGAGCTGGACCGCGTGCCCGACCCACCCGTGGTGCTTGCCCACACGGCCTGCACCGACTTCGAGCTCATCGAAGTTCTCGGCGACCGGGTGCAAGACCGCATCCCCAAGCCCGCCCCCGCCGACACCATGCTGCGGGCCGTGCTGGAAGCCCTGGGGCTGCCCACCCCGCGGTAGGGGCTACTCGAGGTCGATGGGGTCGGGGACCGCCACCACCACGCGGCAGTCGGACTCGACGCGGTCGTCTTGGTCGGTGACTTCCATGCAGAACTCGACGTCGGCGTAGGCCATGAGCTCGGGCGGCGTGTCGGCGTCGCCTTCTGCGAGGTCTTCGACGTACAGGTAGCCGTACATGCCGGGGTAGTAGCCAAGGCACTTGTCGGCGTCGTAGACGGTGGCCACCCGGTAGGTGTTGTCCGCCACCACCACGCCACTCTCGACGTGCGTGATGATGAAGTGGACCGACACGATTTCGGTCATGTGGGTGGCCTGCACGCTGCCGAGCATGTGCCAGCCGCCCTGAGGACCGTGCACCATCATCACGGAGTCGTTCTCGGCGAGGGTCTCGAACTCGCGCTCGCCGGTGCCCACCTCGACCACGGCAGGGTCGGCCAGGCAGCCGTCTTCAACGCCCGTGCCATTGCCCGTGCCGCTGCCGGTTCCCGAGCCACTGCCGGTTCCGGAGCCTTCGCCGGTGCCGCCCGCCGAGTCTGCGGGCTTGTTGCCACACGCGAGCAGCCCGGTGACTGCCAGCACGCACAACCAGGTCTTCGACATCCGACTTCCTTCGAGCACCCGACCGGTCCTCGGAGCCACCGTAGCACCCACCACTTGGGGCCGGAGCGGAGAATCGGGAAGGGCCACGCCCGGCTGCGCTAGGGCATCAGCCCGGGCGGAATGGGCAGGCCCGCCAGCAGGCCAGACATGCCTTGTTGGGAGATGGCCTGCGCCTGGCGGAGGGCGTCGTTGGTGGCGGCGACGATGAGGTCTTCGAGCATCTCGGTGTCGTCGGCAGCGGACTCATCGATCTCCACACGCTGGATCTCGAGACCACCGGTGGCGTGCACCTTCACCAGTCCACCACCCGCTTCACCCACCACCACGGTGGACGCCGCTTGTGCCTGGACAGCCTGCATCTGCTGCTGAAAGCCGGCCATGAGGCCGCCGAGGCCCCCTGCACCGCCGAAGGGGTTGTTGCCGTCGAAGGGGTTGCTCATGGGAGCTCCATGCCGGTGAGCCGGCGGAGGGGGTTCAGTCGGCGTCGAGCCAGCCCTGGATGGCGCGGAGGTCGCGGCCCCATTCCTTGTTGAGGGCTTCGCGCGCTTCGGGGTCTTCGCAGGGGGGGCCCGACAGCACGAGCGCGAGGCGGGTCTCGTCGCCGTCGCGGGCGACCTGGAAGACGATGCGGCAGCCGGCCATGGGGAAGGCGCCGCCTTTGTCCCACTTCAGCTCGAGGGTAGCGGTGGGGCGCCACTTCACGATGGTGCCGTGTCCCTGGACGGGCTCGCCGTCGTCGCCTTCCTGGGTCCAGACGACCCGACCGCCCTTCCGGCCATCCACGCGGGCTTCGTCGACCAGCCAGCTGGTGAGGCCCTCCGCGGTGGTGAGCGCATTCCAGACCGTCCGCGGGGCGGTGGCGATGTTGACGTGGCGACGAATGGACGGCATGGACTTCCTCGTAAAGAGGTGTGAGGCGTGGCAGGCGCAGTAGCCGGTGCTCGTGCCTGCGGCCAACCCCGGAGACGAGGACGCGCCGGTCAGATGACGCGGCTGCCGGTCCAGGTCTGGTAGAAGGACAAGGCGGCAATCAGAAACAGGATGTTGTGCCCCAACGCCAGCGAGCCGATGCCCACGATGCCGGCGGTGACGAGGCTCACCCAGCGACCGATCTCCATCGCGCGGCGGGCGGGCAGCTTGAGCTTCATGCCCGACAACAGGGCCGTGCTGCCGTCGAGCGGCTGCATGGGGAGCAGGTTGAGGATGCTCCAGACAATGTTCACCCAAATCAGCATGCTGAGGGTGCGCCCGATGAGCGGCGGCAACGACACGCCCGCCTGAGCCACACCGTAGGCCGACCCAAGCGCTGCAATTCCGAGCAAGAGTCCTGCAGCCGGACCCGACAGAGCGATCCAGAGCCGCTGCCGCGCGCTGGGGTAGCCGCCATATGCGCACTCCCCGCCCATTCCGTGCAGCCGGATGCGGGGCTGGCGCATGCCGAAGCGGTCGGCGACCACCGCGTGCCCAAGCTCGTGCACGAGCACCGACACACCCACCACGAGCGCCCCGAGAACAGCCACCATGAGGCCATAGGCATTGACCTGTCGGCCGGCCTCCATGAAGCCGAAGATGGCCATCAAGAGGATGCCGCCCCACCCCACCGACACGGGGTAGCCGAAGGCGCGGAACGAGAAGGCTTGGTTCATGGGACCTCCGAGGCGCGCAGGGTGAACACGCGACTCCCCGGACCCTTTCTCCCGTGAGCGGGTTCCGGCAAGTCCCACGCCCCAATCCCGTGTCGCCCACGGTTAGACTGCGGGTCGTTGTCTGGCTCCCTCGAAATTCTGGCCGGGGTCCCCCCATCTCCACGCGCGACGCCCAGCCTTCCACCGAGGAAGACCGCACCGCTCTCGAAGCCCGGCTCCTGGCCGAGGCTCCCACGGAGCTGGCACAGGGCCGCTACGCCGTTCATTCGGTGCTGGGCACGGGCGGAATGGCCACGGTGTACAAGGCCTGGGACCGCCACCTGGCCGTCTACCGCGCCATCAAGGTGCTCAGCCCGGCGCTCGCCGACCGCCCCGCCATCCGGTCTCGGTTCCTCACCGAAGCGCGCGCGATGGCTCGCCTGCGCCACCGCCACGTGGTGGCCATCCAGGATGTTCTCGACGCCGACGGCCGCATCTTCATCGTGATGGAGCTGATCCCCGGAGGAACTGCCTGGGAGCGGGTGCAGAGGGTGGGGCCCTGGGCGGAAGAAGCCGCCGTGCACTTCGTGGCCAACATCGCAGAAGCGGTGCAAGCAGCCCACGAAGCCGGCATCGTGCACCGCGACATCAAGCCGCAGAACATCCTGCTCACCGAAGACGGCGACGGTCGGCTCACCGACTTCGGCATCGCTCGGTTCGACGAGGTGGGCGACCGTCGCGCCGAGACCCGCACCGGCACGGTGATGGGCACCTGGGGCTTCATGCCCCCCGAACAGCGCAACGACGCCAGCCGGGTCGAGTCCCGCAGCGACATCTACGCACTGGGCGCCACCTTGTGGGCCATGGTGAAGGGCACCACGCCCACCGACCTCTTCATGGCCGACCGCGAGCCCGAGATGACGGAAGGCTTCAGCCCCGCGCTCGCCCGGGTGCTGGTGAAAGCCACGCGCTACCGCCCCTCCGACCGCTACGAGCAGGCCACCGACCTCGCCGCCGCTCTGCGCAGCGTGGCCCCCGACGTCCACACCGCCCCGCTCCAGCCGGCGCTGCCCCACGACCGCATGAAGGACGACACCAGCGGCACGCTCGTCGCCCTGCTCGACCCCATGGCCCAGTCGGTCGATGGTCACGCAACTGTGGCCGACCTTGCAGAGGCCGTGGAAAAGGCCGACCAGGTGCTTGTCCCCGCGCCGGAGCCAGAAGCCGAAGCCCCGCCGCTGGTCGAAGACGACCACTACGGGCGCCGCCGTCCAGCGGGCCTGGCGGGCATGGCCATCGCAGCCGCAACGGTGGTGCTCGCGGTGGCAGCCTTCGCGATGGTGGGAGCCCGCCTGCCCGACGCACCCGGCACCCGCATCGACGGCCCGGCGGTCCAGCCCGTCGACACCGAGCCCGACCTCGACCGCGGCAAAGAGCCGCCGCTGGTCTACCCGAAAGACCCTCTACCGCCGCCCCCGCCGGTCGAGCCCGACCCACCCGAGCCTCCCCCACCCGAGCCGGTCGTCCCACCATCGCCGCCTCCCGACCCACCCGAAGGCACCCACAAGCCGCCCCCCGACGCCCCCCCCGACCCCGAGCCCTCCGGCGGCACCGCCGCACCGGTTCCCGAAGGCTCGGTGCAGGCCTCTGGCGACTTCATCGACCTGTGGATGCAGGCCGAGGACGGCTCCCAGTACGAACCCGGAGCCATGCCGGTCGGCAGCTACACCGTCTACGCCCGCTTTCAGCCCGGCGGCGAGAAGGTGGTGGCCGCGGTGGTCACGGTGGCGGAAGACGAAGCCGTGCACCTCAAGTGCGCCAGCAGCTTCCTCAAGTGTAGGCCCAAGAAGTGACCCTCTTGCTGCCAGTGGTCGTCGCCGTCGCGATGGCCTCCACCGAGCTGCCCACCTCCCAGGCCGAGTGTCCCGGACAGTCCACCCTCGAAGACTTCCAGGCTGCCGCCCGGTCGGGTGAGCGCGCATTTGCCGAGATCGACCTGCCTGCGCTCACTCGCGCCCGCGAGATGGCCCTGGGCACCCTCCCCTGCCTGGCCGAGCCCGTCACCCCCGTGGTGGCCGCCGACTTCCACCGCATGATGGCCATGGCCGCCTTCACCGCAGGCGACGAACCACTCGTGCTCGCCGAGTTCCACGCCGCCCGCCGGCTCGACCCCGGCTACACCATCCCGCCCGACGTCGCGCCTCCCGGCCACCCGCTGGTGCAGCTGTACGAACAAGCTGCCGCATTCGCCGGCGCCGACCGCAACCTGGAGTCGGTGATTCCGCCCCTCGGCGGCACGGTGGTGGTCGACGGCACCGTGCACGGCCTGCGCCCACGGGGCCTGTCCGCCATCGTCCAGGTGTACCGCGAGGACGGCCTCCTCACCCGCACCGAGTACCTGCTTCCCGGCGACCCCACCCCCCGCTTCGGGCCGGTCCCCCTCGAGCTGGAACAGCAGAAGAAGCGCCGCCGGGGCCTCCTCATCGCCACCGGGGCCACCGCGGGCATCGCCGGTGGTCTGTACACGGCCGCCGTGGTGAGCGAAGACCGCTTCCTCAACACCAACCGCGACCTCCCCAAGCCGCGCCAGGCACAGGCCCAAGGCAACGCCTACTTCTGGGGGTCGGTGGGGGTGGGCACCGCTGCACTGGGGCTGGGAGTGTTCACCACTCTGACGTGGTAGTGGTCACTCTGGCGGGCTGGCCTGACCGTAGGAGTCGTTGCCCCAGCAGGCGAGCCGTTGGTCGGAAGACCGGATGCCGCAGCCGTGGGCCGCCCCCACATCCCATCGCTCGAAGGACTCGGTGGGGGAGCCAATGCCCGGGAATGCCACGGTGCTCGACCAGCAGACCGGGATGCCATCGGGACCCGACGCGCACACGTTGCGACCGAAGGCGTGGGTGGTGTCGAAGATGCCCGACGGCGGGCTGGCCGAGTGGTCGCCCCAGCACTCCAGAGAGCCCGACTCGTCGACGCCACACGAGAATTCGCGACCGGCGGCGAGGTCGAGCCAGGGGCCGCTTGGGACGGTGCACTCACCGCTGTCGCATGCACCGAGGCACTTGCCCTCGCCGTCGTCGAGCAGACCGCAGCCGTGCGAGGTGCCCACCTCGAAGTCGACGAACACCTTGTCGGCCACGCCCAGCCGGTACTCGATGCCGTTGGCCCAGCACTGGAGGTCTTCTTTGTCGGTGAGCGAGCAGGTGTAGGAGCCGTCGATGTCGACCTGGTGGAGGACATCATCGGACTCGAAGGTGTCGGCGCCGGTCTCGCCCCAGCAGGCCAGGGTGCCGCCCAGCTCGAGGCCACAGCCGTGGTCGAGCCCCACCGCAACATCGGTGAAGGTGCCGTCGGGGGCGTTCAGCGCAAGGTTGTCGTCGCCCCAGCACACGATGCGGAGGTCGCCGCGGACCGCACAGGAAGAGACGCCTCCCGCCGACACAGCCAGGTAGGGACAGTCTTCGGTGGTGATGGTGGGGTCGGAGTCGTCGCAGTCGTCGCGGTTGTCGACCCAGCGGGCGACGGGGTCGGGTGCGCATCGAACCGACGGCGCGCTCGCGTTTCCGAAGCCATCTCCGTCGGCGTCGGGCCAGACGTCCTGGCCGTTGGAGAGGTCGACCGAGATGTCGTCGTCGTTGGCCACCCCATCGCAGTCTTCGTCGACCATGTCGTCGTCGCAGACCTCGGTGGCGTAGGGGTGGATGTCACCATTTGTGTCGTCGCAGTCGCCGCCGCGTGCGACGGTGCCTTCCGGGGCCACACAGGCGACCGAAGTGGCGCGCGGGTTGCCCCAGCCATCGCCGTCGTCGTCGGTGTACCAGGTGCTCACGCCGAAGGTGGTGGCGTCGGAGTCGTCGCAGTCGCTGGCGTTGATGACGTAGCCTTCGGGCGGAAAGCACGTGGTGACGGGGTCGTTGGGGTCGCCCAGGCCGTCGCCGTCGTAGTCCTGGTAGAAGGTGCGCATGTCGGTGACGTCGTCGTCGGCCCGACCGTTGCAGTCGTCGTCGAGCTGGTTGCAGACCTCGGTGCCAGCGGGATTGACGTGGGGACGGGCATCATCGCAGTCCCCTCCCCGCTCGCTGAGGCCATCGCGCAGCTCACAGCCCTCGACAAAGGCCGCGTTGTCGTCGCCGTAGCCGTCCTGGTCGAGGTCGACGTAGTACTGGTAGACGGTGATGGAGGGGTCGTTGTCGTCGCAGTCGAATTTCCGCAGGAGACCGTCGTCGTCGGCGTCGAGGCGGTCTTTCAGCTCTGCGTCCGAGATGTAGCCGCAGCCCGGGGCCAGTCCAAGCAAGCCCACGGCCACCACAACACGGACAATGAATCGCGACAAGCCCACGGGGTCTCCCAACGGCCGGGCGTGCAGCGTATGGTGCCCGACGAATCCAATCCCGGCAACCAAGGTGCGGTCCGATGACCCGTCCACCGTCCGACATCCTCGAGTGGCACCGCGTGAGTGTGTTGTGGCGGGTGGTGTTCGTGTGGGTGGTGGCAGTGGGCTTCATCATGGCCGGGATGGTGGGCACCGGGCTGCACCTGTTCGCACCGCCGTCCGTCCCGGAACACACCCGCACACTCGCGGGCCTGATGGGGTGGCCATCCGCCGTGATGGGCCCGGTGCTGGGCATCATGGGCATCCTCCGGGTGATCTCCGGAGAGCGTCGGGCTCTGGTGGTGTGCCGCAGCGGGCTCCGCCTCGAGGGCTTCGGGCCGCGAGCACCGATTCCGTGGCGCGCGCTCCAGGCCATGGCGGTGGATGGCGCGTGGCCGAAGAAGACGCTCGTGCTCACCGTGGCGCGAGACGACCACCTCGAGCGCATCGAGCTGCCGGCGAACTGGGTGGGGCTGTCGGCCCGGCGGTTGTGCGACCGGGTGCTCGAGATCCGGCGGCGGGCGCTGCTCGGGGTGCCGGAGCGCCTGCCCTGACGACCTACTGGCCGCCGTTGGTGATGGCGCAGTCGGCGATCTGGATGGAGAGGTCGACCAGCTGGGCGCGGTCGCTGCAGTCGGTGTTGTCGTAGACGTTCACCCAGCAGGTGTAGAGCTCCTGCATCCAGTCGGGGTCGTCGTCGGAGTTTTCGCCGCAGCGGGCGGTCTGGACGTAGTTTTCGGCGCCGGGGATGCCGGAGTCGAGGCCGAGACCGCTGTCGCCGCTGATGACGGACGCCTGTTCGGCGCAGGTGGCCACGGCGGCCTGCCATTGCTCGCAGGGGGTGGCTTCTTTTTCGGGACCGAAGTTGCAGCCAGCAAGGACGGCCAGGAGGAGGAGTGGGCGGTTCATGGGGTCACCGAGGCATCGGAGTCGTCGGGGTCGCCGCAGAGGTCGGTCCAGTCGTCGCCGTCGAGGTCGTCGCCAGCCGTTCCGCAGCTCCAGAGGGTGGACTCGCCGAGGTCCATGGGGTCGGAGTAGCTGAACTGCTGGTACATGGCGTCTTCAGTCCCGCTCCCCAGGGTGGGCAGGCCCTCCACACCGGTGGCCCGCTCCGCGCTCCAGTCGACGGCATCGCCGGTGCCGGTGCCGCAGCCCCAGCCCACCATGCCATCCGACACGGACATGGAACCGAAGTCCCACATCATGCGCCCGTCGTCGAACAGGATGATGCCAAAGTCGTTGGTGGCGGTGCCGTAGTACTCCTCGGCGTTGCGGAAGTAGATGCCGATGGCGTCGGTGTAGACGATGCCGTAGACCAGGGAGTCGGTGTTGTCGGAGAGGTCGAAGTCGTCCCAGAACACACCGATGGCTGGCGCGTAGGTGGATGTGATGCCGGTGACGCTCTCGTAGAACTCGGTGGTGGCGGCGTCGAAGGTGAGCAGCCCGTTGCCGTTCAAGTAGAACGTGGCGTAGTCGCCCGAGCAGAACGGGAAGCTCCAGCCCGACGACACGGAAATCTCGACGGAGCCGTCGTCGTCGTCGCCCAGGCCGAGGTCGATGGGCACGTGGAGGTCGGCGGAGTCGGTGGCGCCGTCGCAGTCGTTGTCGATGCCGTCGGCGTCGTCTTCCCAGGCGTAGGGGTGCACGAGCTCGTCGGTGTCGTCGCAGTCGTCGCCGCTGTGGGCGTCGGAGTCGAAGCCGTCGTAGTCGGCGTCGTAGTCGGAGCGACCGTCGCAGTCGGAGTCGATGCCGTCGTACCAGGTGTCGGTGGCGCCCACGTAGACGGTGGCATCGGTGTCATCGCAGTCGGTGCCGCCGTGGGTGTCGATGTCATAGCCATCGAGATCGGCGTCGTAGTCGCTGTCTTCGGCACAGTCCGAGTCCACGCCGTCGTACCAGGTGTCGGGGGCGCCCACGTAGACGGTGGCATCGGTGTCGTCGCAGTCGGTGCCCGAATAGGCGTCGGAGTCGGAGCCGTCGGCGTCGGCGTCGTAGTCGCTGTCGCCCGCACAGTCGGCGTCGATGCCGTCGTACCAGGACTCGGTGGCGCCGGGGTTCACCGAAGCATCGGTGTCGTCGCAGTCGCCCCGCACGGCGGCGTAGCCCACCGGCCAGTTGCAGGCCGTGGTGGTGGAGCTGGCGAGGCCGTAGGCGTCGGAGTCGGCGTCGAGGTACCAGTTGCGGGCGTCGGCGGCGGTGTCTTCGTCGGTGGTGCCGTCGCAGTTGTTGTCGACCGAGTCACACATCTCGGTGGCGGCGGGATGGACGTCGCCATCGGTGTCGTCGCAGTCGGTGGCGTCGGAGACGAAGCCCGTGGGCGCCACGCAGGCGTCGGTGGTGGAGGCGGCGTTGCCGTAGGTGTCGCTGTCGGCGTCTTCGTAGAAGGTGGTGGTGCCGGTGACAGTGGCGTCGGCGTCGTCGATGATGCCGTCGCAGTCTTCGTCCCCGCCGCCGCAGACCTCGGTGCCGGCGGGGTTGATGGTGCTGTCGGTGTCGTCGCAGTCCATCTGGTTGGAGACGAACCCGGACGGGGCCTCGCAGGCCACCTGGCTGACGTCGGGGTCGCCGTAGCCGTCGGTGTCGGTGTCGGCGTAGAAGGTGGGGGCGTCGATGGCGTCGGGTTCGTCGACCAGGGTGTCGCAGTCGTTGTCGACCTCGTCGCACTCTTCGGCCGCATCGGGATGGATGTCGCGGGCGGTGTCGTCGCAGTCGCCGCCCTGGAGCACGTGGTTGGACGGGGCCTCGCACTCGGTGACCATCGCGGAGTCGTCGCCGAAGCCGTCGTTGTCGCGGTCGGGGTAGTAGTCGGTGGCGTCGACCGCATCGGCGCCGTCGGTGTTGTCGTCGCAGTCGTCGTCGATGCCGTTGCAGACTTCGGTGGCATCGGGGTGCACGGCGCTGTTGTCGTCGTCGCAGTCGTCGCAGGACAGGAAGCCGTCTCGGTCGGCGTCGGTGAAGTCGACCACGCTGTCGCAGTCTCCGTCCACACCCGGTTCGCAGATGGGGTCGGCGCCCGGAAAGACGTCGGCGCGGGTGTCGTCGCAGTCTCCGGCAGCGAGCGCATACCCGGAGGGGGCATCGCACCCGATGAAGTTGTTGGCGCCCGACACGCCGTAGCCATCGCCGTCGTCGTCGAGGTACCAGGTGGGAGGGGCGCCCACATCGTCGACCACGCCATCACAGTCGTCGTCGATGCCGTTGCAGGTCTCGACCGTGCCGGGGTTGATGTCGGGGTCGTTGTCGTTGCAGTCGTCGGCGCCGTAGCCGTCGCCGTCGAGGTCGGCTGTGTTGCCGTCGGGGTCGGCGGTGTCTGTGCCCTCCCCTCCACTGCCGTCGGACTCGACCGGCACCTCTTTCTCGACGTAGATGATCTTTTCGCCACCATCGCAGCCGACGGCAGCCGCACCGAATGCCACGCAGCCCAGCCACAGCCGGGCACTGGCAGACAATGGGAGGATGGCTCGCACGGGAGGCTCCAGCGGAATCGAGTCAGGTCGCCACCGAACGCGTGTGGAACACGACGGCACGGGCGTCTACCGAACCGGGCGCAGCCGGTCAACGGCGGAAGTATAGCCGTGGAAAGTCCCCCTTCTGCGGCGATTCCGGGGCAGCTTCAGCCCACGACCCGAGGCTGTAGGACCGCCAGAGTGGTGGCTCGGGTCTCGGCAACGCGGCTGTGGACATCTCCAAGCGACCAGAAGCCCGCCCCCGACCGGCCGCTTCGAACGACCGTGACGTCGGAGTAGTCGTCACTTCCAACGGCGCCGGCAGACCGCTCGACCAGGTGGACGACCGCTCGGGACGACCTCTGGGGACGGGCCCGCCATGTGGACAACCCCACGCGATCGACTGCACCACCGTCGGCACACGCCTCGGTCACGCCATCGAAGGTGACGGCCACCTTCTCGAACACCCACGGAATCGCACACGAGGCGGCCACCGCTGGCGCGAGAGGACCCGACTCGACAAATGCGAACGCGCCGTCGGCCCGCTTGACCCCTACCGCGAGCGGGATGGGGAGGTCTTCGAAGCGTGGCGGGAGCAGCTCCGAGAGCCGGGACACGAGCGGTGCCAGCGAGAAGACCCCACGCCAGGGTGTCCACGACATCCCCATCCGGTCGATGGGCCTCTGGCTGCGGACTTCGGCGAGGATGGCGTCGGGGGACAGGCCGCCGCACCACAACGCTCCCACCAAGGCGCCCGACGAGGTGCCGAAGACCCGCCCGGGCCGGACCCCCACCTGCACGGCGCCGTCGAGAAACCCGATGTGTCGACCAAAGGCCAGAAATCCGCTCGACAGGATGAAGTCGATGTCGCCTGTCGATTGCACCGTGCTCATGGGCCCTCCGAGCGGCTGATATCGCGGTGTCACGCGATGTGAAATCGCGCTGATCAGTAGATGAAACCGCTTACGCCCGAAGAACAGGTGACACTCGGTTTGCGACATCGGAGCCCCCCATGGACCTTCTCCAACGCCAAGCCTCGCCTCAGCAGCAGTCCCCCACGCGTTCTGGCCGTGGTGGTGGCAAAGGCCCGGGTGGCACAGGCAACCAGGACGCCATCGCGGGCATGCAGGCCGACGGTCCCTTCTCCGAGACCGCCAACGGCCTGCTCTCCGATCTCTTCGGCACCAGCCTCGCCGGCCTCGACGCCACGCTCGACCCCGGCGCCTGCGCATCCCTCGATGCCGATGCCTTCACCGAGGGCTCGCACATGGTGTTCGGCTCCCTCGGGGCCAGCCTGTTCCGCGACGGCACACCCGACGATGAAGCCCTGGCACTCGGCTCGCACGAGGTCGCCCACGCCCTCGCCGGCGGTGGCTCCGGCGAACAGCAGCTCGATGGTCCGCAGGATGCAGGCGAGCTGAAGGCCGATGCTGCCGAGTCCCAGATGCGCAGCTGGGCGGCCTCGGGCCTCCAAGGTCAGAGCCCCAACGCCAGCGCGGCATCGGGTGGCAAGGCACAGGTCCACCGCCGGTCCACCTCGGGCGGCAGCTTCTCCGGTCGGCCCGCGCTTCGGTACGGCGCCCGCAGCAGCCAGGTCAAGGCGCTCCAGGCCCTGCTCAACCGCCACGGCGCACGCCTCCCCACCACCGGCTACTTCGGCAACATGACCCTGTCGGCGGTGAAAGACTTCCAGCGCCGAAACGGCCTCGCCGTCGATGGAATCGCGGGTCCCGCCACCGCCACCGCACTGCAACGTGGCGGTGGCACGGCCTCGGGCTGGACCGGCTCGCCCACGCTCGAGTACGGCATGCGGTCCGAGCAGGTGAAGTCGCTCCAGACCCAGCTCAACGCCCGCGGCGCAAACCTCCCCACCACCGGCTACTTCGGCAACCAGACCCTCGCCGCGCTCACGGCGTTCCAGCGTGCGGCCGGTCTCGCAGCGGATGGCAAGGCGGGCTCGGCCACGTTCAAGGCCCTCCAGCAGTCGCACACCGACGCAAAGACCGAAGACGACCACAAGACCACCTGCTCCATCAGCGGCAGCCCGGCCCTCAAGCGGGGCTCGCGGGGCCCCCAGGTTCGCGAGCTCCAGACCATCCTGAATGGCCAGGGTGAGCGGCTCTCGGTCGACGGCATCTTCGGTCGCGGCACCGAAGCCGCCGTGAAGCGCTTCCAGCAGCAGAACGGGCTCTCGGCCGACGGTGTGGTCGGACCGGCCACCGCACGCAAGCTGGGCAGCTGCTCGGCAGGCCCGGCCACCGACAAAGACACCGACAAGGACACCCCCGCTCCCGCACCCGGAGGCGGCGGCGACCACAGCGCCGGCGAAGTCCGCGACGCCGACCCCAAGAGCGTGCTCACCAGCCCCAACCTGCACCCAGAAGTGCGGAAGATGGCTGGCCAGGCCGTGCGTGCCCTCCAAGCCGAAGGCCTCCGCCCCTACGTCAGCGAGGGCTACCGCAGCTTCGCGCGCCAGAACGAGCTGTTCAACTCGGGCCGGGGCGTCACCAAGGTCCGCGGCGGCGGCAGCTACCACAACTACGGCCTGGCGGTCGACATCGTGTTCTGGAACGACCGCAACACCGGTCCGTCCTGGGACCAGAAGCACCCCTGGAAGAAGGTGGGCCAGCACGGCAAGGCCGCCGGCTTCACCCAGTGGGGCGGCGACTGGGGCTGGGACATGCCCCACCTCCAGTACCACCCGGGCCACAGCGGCAGCGCCTACCAATTCCAGTCGGTCTACAACCGCGGCGGCCTCAAGGCCGTGTGGGAGTCGCTGGGCACCGACCTCTCCACCATCGAGTCGTCCACCACCTGGGATGGCGTCGTGGCCGGTGAGATCGAGCTCCGCAACGGCACCTCGGGCCAGGCGGTCACCACGCTCCAGGAAAAGCTCAACGCCGCCGGCGCGGGCATCACGGTCGACGGTCAGTTCGGTCGTGGCACCGAAGCCGCCGTCAAGGCCTTCCAGAAGGCCAACGGTCTCGCCGAGTCTGGCGTGGTCGACCAGGCCACCGCCCGCAAGCTCTGAGCGCCCTTCTCGTTCACAGGCCCCCACCGCACAGTCCTGCGCGGTGGGGGTTCTTGCGTGAGGGTCGGGCTACCTCGGCCGAGGCACGGCCAGCCAGCCCAGCTGCACCATTGCCGGCACCAGCAAGAGGTCGGCGAGCACGGCAAACACGAGCACCATGGGCAGCAGGGTGCCCAGGATCCACAGCGAGAAGTAGTCGGACAGCGCGCACGGCAAGAAGCCCACCACCAGCACCACGGTGGTCATGACGATGGCCCGGCCGGCGAACCGGAAGGTGCGTGCAATCGCCTCTTCCCGGTCGGCTCGGGCGGCCTCCACGCGGTAGCGCATCAGGAAGTGGATGGTGTCGTCGACGCCGATGCCGATGGCCAGCATGGCGATGACGGCGGTGTCGGTGTCGACGATGTCCCACGAAAAGCCCAACACACCGCCCAGCCACAGCAGCGGGAGCAGGTTGGGAATCATCGAGACGATGCCCAGCCGGAAGGAACGCAGCCCGACCACCATCAGCAGCGACACGACGGCTACGGAAAAACCCACGCCGCGGGTCTGGCCGTCGATGATGCGGTCGATCCATGCGCCCATCAGCACCCGCAGCCCCGACGCATCCACCGAGACGTCGGCCGGCAACAGCTCCGCGCCCAGCTGCTCGATGTGCAGGGCGGTGTCGCGGGTGGCGCGCATACCTGCCGACTTCAAGCGCACGCCGATGTGCAGGCGCTGGCGCTCGAAGTCGATGAGGCGGTCGAGGTCTTCGCCACCCGCCATCTCGAACAGCAGCAGCTCCTGGGCCACAGCGGCGGAGGAGTCTGGAAGCGTGGTGCCGTCGCCCACACCGAGCGACTGGTGCATCCGTCGCAAGGCATCCACCAGCGACACCGTGTGCTCCACCTCGGGCAGCGCCGTCACGGCCTCTTGGAAGCGAGCCACCGCCGCGAGCCGGTCGGCATCGGTGAAGGCGCCTTCTTCTGGACCTTCCAAGAACACCTGCACCACGTTGTCTCCAACGAAGTGATGGGCGAACCAGCGGGCGTCTTGTTGGACCGGGTGGTCGGCCGCCACACGTGCGGTGAGGTCGGCGTCGATGTTCATCTGGGCGGCGCCCACACCTGCCAGGCCCATCAACAGGAAGAACACCGCCACCACGAGCCGGGGTCGGGCGACACTCCAGCCGGCGAACACAGCGATGATGCCGTCGAGGAGGCGGTCCAGGCCTCCGACGAATCGGCTCCAGCCTCCGGTTCCCTCCTGGCCGTCCAGTCGACGCTGAATCGCTCCGTCGTCGAGTCCGTACGACAGGAGAATGGGCACCAGCGTCATGGCCAACACAAGCGCCAGCGCCACGCCCACGCCCAGGCTCACGCCCATCTGCTTGAACATAGGGGTGGGCACGAAGGCCAGGCTCACGAAGCCCACAAAGGTGGTGATGCTGGTGAGCAAGCAGGCGCGGCCCACATCTGCCGCGCTCGCCAGGATGGCCTGTTCACGGGTCTTTCCGGACAGGCGCTCCTGCTCCCACGCGCTCCACAGGTGGATGACGTCGGAAAAGCCCACCACCACCACGACCAGCGGCACCGCAGTCACCATGATGCTGAAGACAGGGTCGATGAGTGCAGACACGGCCATGGTCCACACCATCGCCAGGCCCGCGATGCCCACACTCACCACCGCAGGCAGCAGCCGTCGGAACACCGCCATCACGATGACCAGCAGCATCACCCCCGACAGCGGCAGGATGCGGTACAGGTTGTCCCACGCCAGGTGCAGCATCTCGACGAGCAACACCGGAAAGCCCGCCCGGTGCACGGTTCCGGTGTCGAGGCCCAGCTCGGAGAGCGCCCCATCCAGGCCCTGCAGGTTGGTGAGCCCCTCTTGCGCCGTGCGGTTGGGGTTCACCTCGAGGCCCACCACCACGGCCACGTTCTTGCCGTCGCGCCCAACCAGGAGGCCGCCTGCATCTTCGGCCGACGCCTCCCCAGCACGCCGGGCCTCCGCCCACGGGACCACGGTGAGGCCATTGTCGTCGCCGCGAATCACCTGCGCCGTGGCCACACTCGCGGTGCGCTCGAAGCCCGGAAGGCCGACCACCGCGTCGTCCAGCGCCGTGAGCTTCTCGATGAGGGCAGGGTCGGCGGGGTCGTCGACTTCCAGGCCCAGCATCACGTGTTCGTCGGAGCCGAAGCGCTCGCTCTGCTCCAAGTAGGCCGCGTAGTCTGGGCTCTCACCAAAGAACAGCTTCTTCAGCGTGCTGCCGATGGTGACCCGCGTGAGGATGAGGCCCGACGCGACCGTGACCGCCGCAACCAGCGCGAGCACCGCCTTTCGATGTCGGAGCACCCACGCAAACCAACGCACCAACGGATCCGGGGTGCCCTCCTGCATCTGGCCTCCACGCGTGACCGATGGGACCGGCATACCATCCCACACCCGCCCGGAGCACTGCATGGACCCACCCGCCCGCGTCTGGCCCGCCTGGCTGCTCGCCGTGGTGTGGGGCGTGGGTCTGGCGCTGCCCGCACTGGTCCGCGGTGAGCTCATCGGCCAGCCATACACCGACCTCTACCCCGCGGTGTGGGGGCTCTGGCACGCCGCCGAGCAGTGGCCGGGCATCACCGCAACCACCGTGCAGCTGGCCTTTCCCGACGGCATGGGCTTCTACTTCGCGAGCCCCATCAAGGGCTGGCTGGCCGGCATCCTGGTGCCAGTCCTCGGGGTGCCCGCCACCTGGAACCTGCTCACCCTCGTGGCGCGTGTGGCCACGGTGGGACTCGCCGGACATGCCGCGCGCGCATGGGGCTTGTCTACGTCGGGGGTCCTGGTCGTCGCCGCGGCCTTCGGGTGCAGCGCGGTCTTCCAGGGCTACGCAGTGGAGGGCATTGTCGAGGGAACCGACGGCTGGACGCTCGCTCTGTGGGCGTGGGCCGTGGCACGCGACAAGCCCGTCCATGGGGCCATTGCCCTGGCGCTCACCATCGTGTCGTCGTGGTACCTGGGTGCAGTGGCGTGCTTGCTCGCCGTCCTGGCCACGGTCCGGCACCGACGCGCGCTCTACACCCTCGGTGGCGTCGTTCTCGCGTCCCCTGCCCTCCTCGCGTTCTTCAGCGCGTTCAGCGGTGGCGCCCCGCTCGACCCCACCACCCGCGCCGCCATGGGCGCCCCCCTCACCCTCCCATCACCCGGCGTCCTGGAAGGCCTCAACCCCTTCGCCATCACGGCCTACACGGGCTTCGCCCTCACCACCGCAGCGGTTGCCTCCAAGCGCCATTGGGTGCTGCTGGCCCTCATTCCGGCCATCCTCAGCCTGGGCTGGGGGCCGTGGTACGAGCTGCCCGTGCTGTCGGCCCTGCGCTTTCCCTACCGCTGGCACCTGGCCACGCTCACCATCCTGGCCCTCGCCGCCGGCCACCTCGCCGACCGCCTCCGATGGGGCATCCTCATCGGTCCAGCCATCGTCCTCGAGACCCTCCTGCTGTCGCCCATCGAGCCAGTCCTGCCTGGCGCCCCCGCCGAAGTCCCCGCGGTCTACCAGCACGTCGACGGTCCCGTGCTCGACGTTCCCGGTCCGGTGGCCCTCCCGCCGGGCGAGGTCAACCTATCCCGGCCGCGCGCACAGTGGTTCCTCTACAGCCAGACTCGCCACGGGGGGCCCACACCCTGGGCACCTGACTTCAACAGTGTGGGTGCCGACTCGGCGGAGCACCCGGCATTCCAAGCTGTGCTGCCCACGCTGCATCAGTTCGACCGGGTCGCGGGCGGCACCGGAGACGGCCCGATTCCCGACGACCTCTTGACCCACCTCCAAGACCTCGGCGTGGTGTGGGTTGTGCTCCACTACCGCGCGCCCGGAGCCACCGGAATGGCCCGCCTCCGCGGTGCGCTGATCGACCAGGGTGCCGTCATGTTCGACCAAGACAAGGAACGCTGGCTCCTTCGGATCCCATCCGGCTGATCCCACCTCCCCGCTGCCGCCAGCGCCGATTATTGGCCGCGCATGATCCCCCACCCCCACCTCATGCCTCGCGACATCGGCTGGATCGAAGTCGTGACGGGCTGCATGTTCTCGGGCAAGACCGAAGAGCTCATCAAGCGGCTCCGGCGCGCCCAGTACGCCCGTCAGCCCGTCGTCGTCTTCAAGCCCCGGATCGACGATCGATACGCGAAGGATGCTGTCGGGTCCCACTCGGGCCAGCGCATGCCATCCTTCCAGATCAGCCAGTCGGCCGAGATCCTGCCGCTGGTGGGCGACGCCATGGTGGTGGGCATCGACGAGGCACAGTTCTTCGACCCCGGCCTGGTGGAGGTCTGCGAGACCCTCGCCAACAATGGAAAGCGTGTGGTGGTGGCCGGTCTCGACCTCGACTACCGCGGCATTCCCTTCGAGCCCCTCCCCCACCTGATGGCGGTGGCCGAGTACGTCACGAAGAACCTCGCCATCTGCGTGGTGTGTGGGAACCCGGCCGACCGCTCCCAGCGCCTGGTCGACCGTGGCAGCCGTGTGTTGGTGGGCGAGACCGAAGCCTACGAAGCCCGGTGCCGCCTGCACTGGAACCCCAACCACTTCGAAGACAAGCAGCAGCGCCTGCCGCTGGGACAGAACCTCGCCGAAGAGGGTGCGCGCTAGGACACCCGGCGGAGCACCACGTCGAACGCCCCCAAGACGGCCTCTACCGCGCTGCTTCCAGCATCCGTGAGGGTGCTTCCGTTCACGTCTTCGAACACCAGCGCGCTGCGTCCGACTCGAATCGGTGGCCGCACCTTCAGCGCCTCGAAGGGGCTCTCCACGCCACAGGCTGCACACTGAGCACGCAGTGGTCCGCCGGTTCGGGCCCCTTCCATCGCCTTGGCAAATGGCCGGGCCATCCCCTCTCCGCAGGCCGGACACCACACCCGAAAGCCCCCCAGCTGGTTGGCATACACCACCCGGGCGCCCGGGACATCGAGGCGCATCGAGGCCCCGCCGCCGTCCACCAGTTCAGCTGTGGGCGCTCCGTCGACCAGCCAGCCCGACCGCTCCCACTCGGCTCGGGCGGAGGTCCATCGGTGGGCATCCACCACATCATCCACTCCCTTGGGGACACAGATCAGGTCGAGTCGAGAACGCACGCGCACAGGCACCTCCAGCCGCCCCGTATCCATCGCGTCACATCTGAGCGCCCCCCAACCGGATAGGCGGGCCGTCCTCACCGACCCCTCGGAGGACCTCGATGTCTGCACGCCTCGACGCCATCGTCTCCAGCCTTGGCAACGAAGCCGACCACCTGCTCGGCCACACCTGCACCGCCATCCCCAAGTCGCGCCTGCACCTCCCGGGGTCCGACTTCGTCGACCGCATCTTCGGGCCGTCCGACCGCAACATCCGGGTGATGCGCAGCCTCCAGCAGCTGTTCAACCACGGCCGCCTCGCCGGCACGGGCTTCCTCAGCATCCTCCCGGTCGACCAGGGCATCGAACACGCCGGCGGCGCCAGCTTCGCCAAGAACCCCGACTACTTCGACCCCGAGAACATCGTCCAGCTGGCCATCGACGGCGGCTGCAACGCCGTGGCCACCACCAACGGCGTGCTCTCCATGGTGGCCCGCAAGTACGCCCACAAGATTCCGTTCATCCTGAAGATCAACCACAACGAGCTGCTGTCGGTCCCCAACTCGTACGAACAGATCATGTTCGCGCAGATCGACCAGGCCTACGAGATGGGCTGCACCGCCGTGGGCGCCACCATCTACTTCGGCAGCGAAGACTCCAACCGCCAGATCGTGGAGGTGATGAACGCCTTCGCACACGCCCACGACCTCGGCATGGCCACCATCCTGTGGTGCTACCTGCGCAACTCGGCCTTCAAAGCAGACGGCAAGGACTACCACGCCTCCGCCGACCTCACCGGCCAGGCCAACCACATGGGCGTCACCCTCCAGGCCGACATCATCAAGCAGAAGCAGCCCACGCTGAACGGCGGCTACCGGGCGATGAACATGGGCGACTCGTCCTACGGCAAGTTCGACGACCGCATCTACACCGAGCTCTGCTCCGACCACCCCATCGACCTCACCCGCTACCAGGTGGCCAACTGCTACATGGGCCGGGCCGGTCTCATCAACTCGGGTGGCGCCAGCGGCTCCAACGACTTCGCCCAGGCCGTGCGCACCGCCGTCATCAACAAGCGCGCCGGTGGCATGGGCCTCATCAGCGGTCGCAAGGCCTTCCAGCGTCCGCGGGCCGAAGGCGTGAAGCTGCTCCACGCCATCCAAGACGTGTACCTGGAAGACGGCATCACCGTCGCTTGATGGGGTCGCGCCGCGATTTCCAGATAAATCCACGCCCGCTGTAAGGAACTCCAGCCCCCACCGTTTGTCGCATGTGCGCGGGCGGTGGCGATGGGCTGCCTCCCGCCGACGACGTGAGCCTGCCGGTCCCTGCCGGCGCTCGATTGGGAGGTTGGTATGCAGCGCTGGCACTTGACTCTTGGACTGGCCACCACCGCCGTGGCCGCAGCCGTCGTGGTCCCCAACCTGAAGGGCACGAGCGACGCGCCGCCGGTGGTCGAGCCCCCCATCACCACGGTCCACCCGGTCCCCACGCCTCCGGTCGACGTGGTGCCGCCAGACACCGACGGTCGCCTGTCGCTGTCTGCGTCGCTGGACCAGACCGCCCTGCTGTCTGGCTCGGGCGAAGACCGCTTCCTGGTGCTCGAAGTGTCGGCCGACGCCGTGGAAGGTGCCACCCGTCGCCCGGTCCACCTCTCCGTCGTGATGGACACCTCCGGCTCGATGGCTGCCCGCGGAAAGATGACCCACGCCCGCGCCGCCGCACAGGAGCTGGTGGGCCTGCTCGGTCCCGAAGACACCTTCTCGCTCATCACCTTCGACGACCGCGCCGAGGTGCGCATCCCGTCGCGCACGGTCACCGACCCCTCCACCCTCAAGCGCCGCATCGGCCAGATCCACACAGGCGGCGGCACCAACCTCTTCGACGGCTTGTCTTCGGGCCTGTCCGAGGTCCGCACCGACCCCCGCGAAGGGGTGCGCCGCGTGGTGGTGCTGTCCGACGGCAAGGCCAACATCGGCATCACCGACGCCCAGTCCCTGCGCCGCGAGGCCGGAGCCAACGTCAACGAGGGCGTCACCGTGAGCGCCATCGGCCTGGGGGTCGACTACAACGAAGACCTCCTGGCCGCGATGGCCGACGCCGGCGGGGGCAGCTACCGCTTCGTCGACAGCCCCGGCACCCTCACCTCGATGTTCACCGAGGAGCTCCAGCAGCTGTCTACCGTGGTGGCCCGCCAGACGGCTCTGTCGCTCGACCTGGCCGATGGGGTCCAGGTGCGTGAGATCTACGGCTACGACGTGGAACGCAGCAAGGACGGCTACTCCGTGTTCCTCGGCGACCTCTACGCGGGCCAGACCAAGAAGGTGGTGGCTCGCGTGCATGTGCCCGACGGCGCGCTCGGGTCGGTGGACGTGGTCGATGCGGTGGTCACGCACGTCGACGCCGACACCTCGCAGGCCCACCGTGCCACGGCCCATGTCGACGCCACGGTCACGAAAGACACCCGTGTGGCCCGTGCCTCGGTTGTCCAAGACGCCCGCAAGCAGGCCACAAAGGCACAGGTGGGCACGCTCGTCCAAGAAGCTGCGCAAGACTACGCCCGGGGCGACATCGCCGGCAACCAGGCCACCTACGACAAGGCCTGGGAGCTGGTGAACGAGTTCAACACCGACTTCGAAGACGACGAGATGCTCCAGAGCCTCGGCTACATCGCCGAACAGAAGCAGGAGTTCGCCAAGGCCAGGCCTGCCAGCAGCGCGGGCAAGGCCCAGGTGAAGCGCGCAAAGGAAGGCGCCCGTGCCTACACCCACTGACCCCGTCCCTGTGCGTCGAGTGGGCCGCTTCGCCCTCGACCCCACCGACCGCGACCACCTCTGGAAGCGTCAGGCGGGCTGGGTGGCTGGCCTGATGGTGGCCAGCATCGTGGCGGTACAGACCGGCGTGGCCTTCACGCTCCCCGAGCTGCTGATGGGCTGCTTCGGCCTGGCAGCGGTGGCGGCATTTCCCCGCAAGGCGCCCAAGGTGGTTGCGGCCACAGCGGCGATGGTGGGGCTGTCGCTCGCGCTGGGCCCGGTCACGCCCGGCCACTCCACGCTGTCGTCCTGGCTGGATGTGGCTGCGGCAAGCGGTCCGGTCGACCTCCACGCCACCCAATACCTCGCACCCGCGTTCTTGCTCGGTGCCGCCCTGCCCTACATCGACGACGGCCCGGCCGACACCATCCGCAGCCTCAACACCGGCTTCGTGATGGCCACCACGGTGGGGGTGGGCGTGTGGGCGGGCTTCGAGCTGGTGCCCACCACCTGGGTCACGTGGGCCTACACACTGTGCACCGGCGCCATCTTGGGCCTGGTGTCGGCGCAGTCGCTGCTGGTGCTGGCCCTTCGCTACAAGACCACCGACCGCATCCCCACCCGCGAGGTCATCGCCGACACCCTCGACGAGACCCACCGCGGACCGGCACTGGTGGCCTGGCAGCTCGACCACGACCTCGATGAGCTGTGCCCCGATGCCGACAGCCGCGATGGTCTGGGCGAAGTGGCCACGTGGGTGTACCGCCTGCAGTGGACCCGCCAGCACCTGGCCTCCGAGGTGGACAAGGTGGGCGGACCGGCGGTCGAGGAGCGCATCGTCGACCTCACCGAACGCGCCGAGCAAGCCGAAGACGACTTCACCCGCGACCGCCTGATGGCCACGGTGCAGCACCTCCAGCGCCTGCAAGGACACCGCGAAGCCCTCACCGCCGAGCAGGCCCGCGCTGCAGCCCTGTCCGAGTTCGCCACGGCGTTTCTCCAAGAAGCCCGCGCCGAGCTCACCCTGGCCCGCGTGCAGCCCGGCGACGCCAGCCCCGACCGCCTGCCCGAGGTGCTCGACCGCCTGCGCACCTACAGCGCAGACCGGGCCCTCGCTCGGCAGACGCGGCGGGAAGTGGCCGCCATCGCCGGGTAGTCAGGTTCCGGGAACGGCCAGCAGCTGGTCGAGGTCGGCGGCACTCGCGGCAAACGGGTGTCGCCCGATGCGGTCGCCACGCAGCAGCACCATGTGCGGACCGCGCCAGCCCCCCCGCCACTCGAGCCGGACCCGCTCGCTGCCCACCGAGCCCTCCGCCACGATGCGGGCCCGGAGTCCACCCGGATGCACCGTGAGGCCCCGCTCGCGGGCATGGGCAAGGGCATCTGCGGCCCGCTCCCGGAGGGTGTGCTGCCAGAGGCGGTTGAAGAGCACCATCGCCCAGCACGCGGCCACCGCCACCAGCAGACCGGCCAGGACGCTGTTCATCACGCTGTAGTCGATGTAGCTGTCGGGGGTGGGCGTGATGGGGTCGAGCTCTTCGAGGTGGAGCATCGGCAGGCGGGGTGCGCTCATCGGTCGCCGCCCGCGACCCCCAGGTCGACTTCTTCGCCTTCCACGGCCATCCCTACATCCATGCCGTCGTAGGCGGCCCAGTGGTCGCGGCGCCGGTCGAGGCTGTCGTCGTCGGCGTCCGGGGCGTGGTGGAAGAGGTGCAGCGCCTTGGCACCCACCGCTTCACAGAGCTTGATGGCGTACTCGGGGTACGCGTGGCCCCAGGTCATCTTCTCGAGGTACTCGTGCCAGTCGAACATGGTGTCGAAGATGACGAGGTCGGCTTCTTCGAGCACCTTCATCAGGCGGCGCTCGGGGGCGGGTGGGGCCTTGCCGTCGACCAGCCCTTCGCCAGGCCGGGCGAGCGGGGCGGTGTCGGTGATGTAGCAGACCACCTTGCCATCGGCTTCGATGCGGTAGCCGCACGAGCCACCGGGGTGGTTGAGGCTCACGCCCTGAATGCGGTACGGGCCGATGTCGAAGGCGCGCCCCGGACGGATGGCACGGAATGCCAGCTGGGCGGCGAGGTCGCGGATGCGCACGGGATGGTGCGTGCCGTTGAGGTACCGACCGAGCTTGTCTTTGGCGTCGACCGGGCTGTAGGCGGGGACTGCGACCTCGACCTTGCAGTTGGGTGTGTAGAGCGGGCCGAAGAAGGGGAAGCCAAAGAGGTGGTCGGTGTGGAAGTGCGTGAAGAGCACATGCGCGCTGGACACGCGCTCCAGCACCAGCGACCGCCCCAGGTCGCGCGCACCGGTACCGCAGTCGAGAACCAGCGGCGCGGCCCCTTCCGCCCGCACCTCGATGCAGCTCGAATTGCCGCCGTAGCGGGCCGTATGCGCCCCCGGCACCGGAATGGAGCCGCGCACACCCCAGTACCGCACCTTCACAGGCGCATTCCGGTGGTGGAGGGAAAGCCGTGTGACCTGCGGAGTGGCGTCATGCGGGGGCATCTCCAAAGGGCGCGCGCGCGGCGGCGTGACTCAAAGGTAGTACCGGACCCCAATCTGACCGTCCACCGACCAGGTGACATCCTGGTAGAGCAGAAGGGTGGGGGCAGTCTCGAAATACAGCTCGACAGGAAGCTCACGCACCAGCACAGCCGCGCCCACGACCGCACGCGGCCCGACGAAGATGCTGCCGGCGTCTTCGTAGGCGTTGGACGACAGGGTGAGGCCGGCGCCCAGGTAGAGGGGCACGCTGTATTCGCCCGTGCCGGTGTCGAACGGGCGGAAGTGGAACAGGTAGTCGCCGGTGGCCGCGAAGTCGCCCAGGCGGCCCAGGTCGCCGCCGACGCCAAATTGCAGCCCCATCCAGTCACCAAGCCACACCTTCGATGTGAAGCCGGTGGGGGCGCCGATGCCCATGCCCATGCCGAAGGGGCCACCGCGGCGCTCGCGCGGGACCTTGTCTCCCCACGAGGGGCGCTCCACGGGCGATTGGGCAGCAGCGACACCGCATGCAACCAGCAGGGCCAGTGCGGTCATGGAGCTCTCCAGAAGGCGGTACGGACCCGAGCCGCGCAGCGAGCCGGTCCTACGCAAAGAGCCGGACCGTTGGGGCCCGGCTCCTGCAGGCTCGAATGAGCCAGGAAGTGGCGCGCGATGCAGGATTCGAACCTGCGACCTTTGGCTCCGGAGGCCAACGCTCTATCCAGCTGAGCTAATCGCGCGTATGTGGTGTGCCGAGTCGAGGTGTTCTCGACAGCGCCGCCCAAATAGTGTGAGCGGCTCGGCACGTCAACCGATTCTTTATTCCTCGGCGGCCGGCGGCGCGGGTGGCCGCGGGGACGCCGGGGGCAGCTCACCGGTCGATGCGAACGCACGGATGGCGGGCAGAGTGACCTTGTGCCAGTCCATGGAGACGCGTTCTCGGGCGAAGCAGCGGTAGAGGGCGCGAATGGCCGCCCACACGTCTTCGTAGAGGAACATGCGCTCGTAGAGCAGCTCGTCTTCACCCTCGACGGAGTGCTGGGGGAATTTCAGGCTGCAGACGTCGAGGTGGTCGCCGCGGAGGGTGACCGTGTACTCGCGTTCTTCGCGGCGGAGGTGAAGCTGGAGGTCGCGGACCACCTTGCCGCTGGCGAGCGCCGCCCGGGCTTCGGCCGAGCTGCTGGTGTTTTCGCCGGTGAGGACCGCGCGGGGCTTGTCTTCGTCGGGGCTGCGGAAGGACAGGCGTTCGTCTATCCAGAAGTCCATGACGCCGATCTCGCCACCGACGTCCATCGTGCCGCCCTCGCGCTCGGAGGCAAACCAGAGCCACACGAAGAACTCGACGCTGAGGTGCGGCATCGCTGCGGGATTGTCGCTCATCCCTCCTCCCCTTGCGGCGCCAGAGGCGGCCGGTAGTCGCTGATGCCCGCCAGCTCGAGGCCTTCCATGAGGTCGGCGTCGTCGGAGACGAGGTCAAGCGGCGACATGGGCGTGAGGCTCACGCCAAAGGTGGTGCGGAACAGCTTGCGGAAGTGGTCGTTGGGGGTGTCGCTCGTGTTGTGAAACACCACCCAGCCCTCCACAATGTTCCAGCAGAACTCGTGGACGGCCACCCGCGGAAGGGTGCGGGCCAGCATCTCGATCTCGAGCAGTTCCTTCTGCTCGCGACGGATGGCCGACGGCGCCTTCTCCCGGCCGTTTTCTGCACACCACTGCTGCAGACGCTTCTCGAAGTGCGCCTTGAACAGCTTGGCGGGGAGCATCTTCTTGTCGATGCGCATCCCGGCCGTGAGGTAGTGGTTGTACAGCCACCGCGAGGTGTCTGTGAAGTCGGTGTCGAGGAGGTTGTGAATCGAGCACCACCCCACCGTCTCCTGGCCGGGCTCTGGGTGCCGTGGCTCGCGGAAGGCGTGCTCGTTCATCGCCTCGGCAAACACCGTGCGAAAGTCGTCGGGCACCTCACCTTCAGCGTGGTACCGCCGAAGGGTGAGGGCCCCCTTGAAGATTCCCATCAGGCTCTCCGCAAATCCGCCAACGCGTGCCGGAACAACACCACCCGGGCGTTCTTTTTCTTGAGGACCATGCCGAACTCCCAGCGGCCCATCCACTCCACCACACCCTGAAAGACCTCGCCTTCGAGGGTGGTGGCCACCACCTGGACCTTCTCGTCGAGCACGCCAAACAGGCGGCGGTCGGAGCAACCGTAGCGGTCCTGGGGCTTCCAGATCGGCTCGACCGGTTCCTTGCGGGTCTTGTCGCGCTTGATCTGGTTCCGCACGTGGCGGTTCTCCTGGTCGGTGCAGGCATACTTGATCTGGAGCTTGTGGACGGTGTGGCGCTCGCCATCGGCACCGTCGACGTGCACCTCGTAGCGGTCGACCTCGACCACTGTGCCGCGCAGAGACTTGCGGCCGTGCAGCCCCAACATCAGCGCGGTGCCGGACTCGGCGGCTTCGGTGAGGATGCTGCGCGCGCGGTTCTGGTCGATGTGTTCGGCCAGGCGGCGCTTGCGGAGGACATGGTTGAGGTCGGCTTGTCCCAGTGCAATCTGGGTGGCGAGAGACTTGGGCAGCTCGTGCCGCTTCATCAGGCTCTCGACCTTCGCGCGCGTGGCCATGCGTGAGAGGACATCGTTGAGGGAGAGGTTCCCCAGAGCCACCTGATGCGCGAGATTTTGTGGGATGCCGGTCTCGCGGGCGATGCGGGTCGCCTCGTTTCGGACATTCCCGCCCCCGGGCCGCGGCCCACCTGCACTCTTTCGACCCCCGCTCATGGTGCACTCCACATCATTCTCGTTGCCTGCATCCTGCCGCCCTCGAAGAAGCTCGAGGGAATGGCGACGACCGTCATCCAGCCCAATCCGTGAATCATCCGACAGCATCCCTCATGGATGGGTGGGGCCACACTTGACATCGCAAGACCTGGTCGCCCGAGTCAGGCTGACCCATGGACGCTAACCGCCCTCTGGCTGCTTGGCAGCGTAGGTCCCGGGATTCCCACGCAGAACCGCACAACCGCGTGACAGAAATCGGCCTGGCGCATGCGGGCACAGCCCTACCCGGCGTGCAGTCCAACCCACAAAGCGATCGCATTGTTGGTGACGTGGACGGCCACCCCCGGCCAGATCGACCCCGAGCGCATGCGCAGCCACGCCAGCCCCACGCCCAAGATCACCAGTGGCACCACCGCAATCGGGTCGGTGAGGTGCACCACGCCAAAGGCCGCCCCACCGGCCACGATTGCCGATGTGCGACCGGCATGACGCTCGAGGGGGGGGAGGAGAAAGCCACGAAACAGGAGCTCCTCGACCAGAGGGGCCCCCACGGCGCCATAGCCCAAGATGGCTATACGGTCGTGGAGCGGCGCATCGGACAGGGCCATGAGGAGGTGCTGGGGTTCGAAGCCCCACCCCAGCGCTTCCACCAGCCAGGCCCACGACGCAGACACAGCGAGAAACAGCGGCACCGCGGCAACCGCTGCACCCCAGGCCCACGGCGGCGCTCCCCCGAGACCGAGCGGCCCCCCGCGGGCACGCCGGAGCACAAGGACCGACACCATGACCGACGCATGGGCGGTCCCCAGCACGCCCGGCACCAGGGCACTGGCATCCGGCATCATGTCGCCGGTGAGCCACAACGACGCCGCCCCGCCCGCCAGGCCAGCGAGCCCCACGAAGTACGCGAAGGCCGCGACCACCTCGACCAGCGACCAACGAGACCGCGGCGGCCCCCACCGCACCGCCCACGCCACGCCGGGGAGGGTGGGGATCAGGAGCATCGCCAGGGCCATCAGGGCGTCCTGCATCGTGTGCGCCTGTCAGCCGGAGGGGTCGAGCAGAGCCGCGGTCACGGTGGACAGCATGCTCCCGATGCCGCGGTGGGGCACCACGAGAACCCGCCCGTGTTCGGTTTGGTCGGTGTACTGCTCGCTCGTGGCGTGCGCGAGGAGGGTGGGGCCCCAGACCACGACGAGGTCGCTGCCGCGGATGTCGTCGCGCGCCTGCTTGCGGGTGCGGCGAGAGGTGCCCGGGACGAGCCGCAGCTTCACGCGATGGTGCTGGATCAGCTCCCGCAGCTGCCGGTGGTACTTGGGCGAGCCCCCCACCACGGTGAGGCGGGTGATGCCCTGGTTCAGGCAGGCATCGAGGAGCTTGCGGCCATCACGGCGGATGTCGGAGCCACCACACACCTCGCACCGAGCGGTGGGCACCCGGACCACAGCGCGCGAGCCAGCGGATGGACACTGCCCACAATCACCCAGCAGCACGGTGTTTTCGTCGAGCCACCGGGCAAACTCGGCAGGTGCGACCGGTGCGACCGAAGCGGCGAGGTGGTCCAAGCGACCCGACGCCATCAGCGCCGTGATGAGCTGCTTGGACTCGCTGTCGCCCAGCACACCCCGAGACCGGAGGTGGTGGGAGAGCGGCGTGACCGTGGGGGAGCTGGACGACTGAAGCGCACCCTCCAGGCGCTTCACCACCCCCGTGGCCGTGTGCAGCTCGCCGGCGAGCGACTCGGACCGCTGCTGCTCGCAGATGAGTGCGCGGCTGGTGGCTGCGGCGTTCGCTTCGAGGCGGGCCACCTGTTCCTTCAGCGCGGCCAGCTCGGCCAGCAAGGCTGCACTGGGCTCGGCGACGGGAGCAGGCGGCGGCTGCACACGGGGTGGCTTGGGGGAGGGTCGGGGGGGCGTGGACCGGGGAACCGCACGCGCAACCGCCGCGCGTCCTTTCGGCGCACTCTTCTTGGGTGTCGGGCGGGACGGCCGCTTGGGCTTGGACTTCGGGCGGGCATCGGCTTCGAGTCGCCGCACACCCATCGCCCGCATCGCCGCTTCAAAGTCCAGGTCTTGATCACCCATCGGTCGGTCCTCCGACCGCGTCTAGCATGGCGTGCAGGGTCTCCACCGTGCCCCCCCCTCCAGGCACGTGCAGAAAACCCACCTGAAGGTGCTCACCCAAAGCACCGAGAACGGTGTAGAGCCAGGCGTTGCAGACATAGGTGCCGCAGTCGTCGCTCACCCGAATGTTGGCGGCTCGGGCCATGCGATCGACAGGCAGGCGGGCAGGCCGGATCCCGGGACCGTTCCGCCAAGGCGCGGTGCGACCATCGACATCGGGCTGAAGACGGGAACAGACAGCACGCCCCCAGCGCTCGAGTGCGATGTGGTCGCGCTGCATCGCGACGCCCACGCCAAGGACGAGGTGGGGGTTGAGCTCGGCCACCAGGCGAGCGGTGTGCTCGACACATCGGCGGTAGGACACCGGCATCGACCGGCCGGTGATGGACCACCGGGCAGACCGTGTGTTGTCGGCGGCGCGGGCGAGGCACTCCGAGGGGTTGTGGACCACCTCGCCGAACGCCGTGAAGCCGAGCACCAGAGCACGACGCCGGCCTGCCCCGGGTGTGTCGTTCACCGTCCGTCCGTGCCCGCGACACGCACCAGCAGTTCTTGCGCATACACCATCGGCCAGGCCCGAACGGTTGCGACGACGCCGCCCCGCCGGGCCCGAAGCTCGCCGATACGGTCGCCGCCGATGGGCATCTGAAGGTATCCGAGCAGGTGACCGGGCTTCACGGCAGCACCCACGCGCACTTCGGGCACGAAGAACCCGCCGGTGGGCGCGCGGTGTACGCCCACATCGGTGCGGTCGACGTCGGCGAGGGTCTCGGGGGGGTCGGTGTGGCGGACGAGCCCGAGGTGGCCCAGCAGTCGCTTCAGGCCACGGGCGATGGTGGCCGAGTGCCCCGTGTCGAGCGTGATGCCGCGGCCACCCACCACATGGAGGGCATGCCGGCCGGCGTCGCGCCATGCACCGATGAGGCCAGTGGCTTCCAGGCGTGCGCCTTCACGTCGCCAGACCAGGGGCAGCCCCATCGCACGGCCGAGCTCCAATTCCTTGCCCGAGAGGGGCACGCGGACCTGGGGCAGCTCACGCACATGGGGCGCGCCCGAGTGGACATCCACACAGACATCGGCGTCGGTGGCCTCGAGCAATGCGGCGGCGATGCGCTGGACCGCGGTGCCGTCGGGGTCGCCGGGGAAGGACTTGTTGATGTCGCGGTCGTCGAAGGGCCACCGCTTGCGGGCTTCATCGGCCCCGAAGGTGTTCACCAGCGGGAACAGGTGCACCGTGCCGTTGGGGCGCTGGGCGCGGAGGGCTGCGGCGAGCATGTTGACGGCGTGCATGCCGTTGAGTTCGTTGCCGTGCAGGCCGGCGACGATGGCCACCCGTGGGGAGCCCGAGCCGAAGGTGAGCCGGTGGAGCTCATACCGACCCCGGTACGGGGCTTCGATGCTGAAGACGACGGTCATTGCGTCACCACTCGGGCCACCATGGTGCCCGGGAAGACCACCGGCAGCTCGCGGATGGCCAGGATGTGCCCGGCAACGGGGCTCTGGACGACTTCGCGGGTCTGTCCGGTGAGTGGGTCGACCACTTCGCCCAGCGTGCCACCGGCTTCCACTTCAGACCAGATGGCGCTGGCCGGCATGAACAAGCCGCCACGCTCGGCACGCACCCGGTGCACCGAGTCGTCGGTGACGTGGATGGGGCGACGGATGGCGGCCCAGTGGAAGGGCAGGTTGGCCTCGGGCACCACACCCAGGTGGACCATCAGGTTGAGAACGCCGTCTGCGAGGTCGTTGCCAACGCCGGGGGTGAGCCGGTTGCCGGTGCCGCCCTCCAGGACGATGCTGCCGGTGAACTGATGGGCGAAGGTGGCGGGAGCGGCGGGCCCGGGTGCGCGGCGCCACACCACCGCGACGTTCGCGTGGGAAGCGAGCTCGGCGGAGGCTTCGTGGTCGTGGCGGACGATGGCCTGGCTGGCCTCGGAGAAGGCTGGCCGTGCGCCCCGCAGCTCGATGACCTGGCGGGCCCCGGCGATGTCGTCGCACAATGCGCGCGCCACCTGGGCGGGCGGATGGCCGTCGGCTTTGCCAGGAAACAGGCGGTTGAGGTCGGTGTCGAAGAACGGCCAGTTCCGGGTGCCCCGGTGTGCCGCGAGCGGATTGGCGCACGGGTAGACGTCGACCGTGCCCTGCAGACGCTCCTCGTGCTGCTCCAGGAACGCAGCCACGCGATGGGCCACGCGGATGCCTTCCGGTGCGTCGCCGCGAATGCCCGCTGCGATCACAATCCGTGTGGCGCCACTCCCAAAGCGTCGGCACACCACCGGAGCGGTGTCGCCAGAAGGGAGCTCGACTTCGATGACACGCCTGGTCTCGGCCACCCAACCCTCTCCGCGTCTGGGCCCGAATCGTGCGGGCTCACGCAGGGGCCCGACCTGAACGGCCCCTCGGTCACCGCATCATAGCGGTCCCCGGTCACGAGGGACACCACCTGCGGCGCGGCGGTCGTCCACATGCCCCCCCTGACGCAGACCGGGCACCATGAACACCCCGCCCCGGGTCCGGATCCTTCCGAACCCCGGGATGGCGCGAATGTCTGGACACGCGCCCCCCACGACGATTGTCTGGGGTTCCGGTGAAAGACATTCCAGGCCCCACGCGTTGGGGGGCCGTCCTCGGAGGTCCCATGCCGTCCGTTCGTCGTGCATCCGCACCCATCGCTGCCGCCCTCCTCGCCAGTGGGTGCGCCCTCGCGTCGCATCCCGACTCCCCGGCGAGCGTGTCCGACACCCACTCGGATGGCCCCTGGGTGGTGGACTTCATCGACGGCACCAGCCTCTCCACCGCCCGGGCAGCCCTGGGCCGAGACTCGGCGGACTGGTTTCACGAAAACGCCGCCGACGACGCCATCATCGTGGTCGACCACCTCACCCGCGCCGACCGCGACCGGCTCGCCAGCCACCCTGACCTCGAAGTGCTCGAGCCCAGCCTCACCTTCACCGCGCTGGGCTTCCCCGACGACCCCATGCGCGACAAGCAGTGGAACTTCGACATCGTCGACGCCGACGCCGGCTGGCGCATGGGAGGCGGTGCAGGCGTCACGGTGGCGGTCATCGACACAGGCGTCACACAGGTCCCCGACCTCGCCGGCACCACCTTGCTCGACGGCGTGAGCTTCGTCCGCGGCGAAAAGACCTCCAAAGACGGCAACGGCCACGGCACCCACGTCGCTGGCACCATCGCCCAGACCACCCACAACGGCCTCGGCGTCGCGGGGCTCGCTCCCAACGCCCACATCCTGCCCCTCAAGGCGCTGTCTGCAACGGGAAGCGGGCGCAGCGAGTGGGTGGCCGCCGCCATCGACGAAGCTGGCGACCAAGGCGCCCAGATCATCAACCTCTCGCTCGGCGGGCCGCGCAGCGCCGTCATCGCACGCGCCGTGAAGAAGGCCCAGAACCGCGGCATCCTGGTCGTCGCGGCGGCCGGCAACAGCGGTCGGGAGGGTGTGGGTAGCCCAGCCGTGCTCCCTGGCGTCGTGGCTGTCAGCGCCACCGGCCCCACCGACGAACGGGCGCCCTACTCCACCTACGGCCCCGAGGTGGTGCTCTCGGCTCCCGGCGGCGACAAGACCCGCGCTGGCGGCGGCATCCTGCAAGACACCGTCTCCCCCCGCAGCAAAGACGGCCACGCATTCCTCGAGTTCCAGGGCACCAGCATGGCCACCCCTCACGTGGCCGGTGCGGCAGCGGTGGTCTGGAGCGCCACCGCCGGTGGTGCCGACCACGTCAAGGACGTGCTCCAGTCGTCTTCGGTCGACCTCGGCGACCCCGGTCACGACCCCATCTTCGGGCACGGGCGCCTCGACCTCGGCGCAGCGGTCCAACACATCGCGGTCCGTGAACGCGGGGCGGCCTTCGCCTTCGCGGCCTTCCTCACCTGGCTCCTGGGCGGCATGTTCGGCGCCACCCACGGCCGCAAGCGCGCCATGGCCACCGCCGCGGTCACGGCTGGCGGACTCTTCTTCCTGCCCTTGCTCCCCATCGCACCGTCCGCTGTCGTCGAGCTGCTCGGTCGACCCCTTCTCCTCTGGGCCGACCCCCTCCTCGGCGCCGGCTGGGCCCGTCATCCGGTCGTGCTCTCCGCCGCACTCCCGGTGGTCGCCACCTTCATCCTCGGTCCCAGCAAGCGCCTCGGCCCCTGGGTGGCGGGCCTGTCCGCAGGCATCGGCGCCCACCTCCTCTTCGGAGCGGTGTCTGGCGCGCTGGCCCCGTCCTGGCTGCCGGGCATCCTCGGAACCGGCTGGCTCGGCCTCCATGGCCTCATCTCTCTGGGCTGTGCAGTCGCCGCCTTCGGTGTGCAGCGCCTCCACACCCGCTCCGGAGCGGAAGAATGACCCTCCACGGAACCCTCCGCTTTCGCGACATCGGCCCGGGCGCCTGGACCCTCGAAGCCGACGACGGCAGCGTCCACGACCTCGGCGTCGACAAGGTCGACCAGGCCACGCTCGAGCGCCTGCGCGACAGACCCGTCGTGGTCGACGGTCGCAAGGGCGGCTTCGGCTTCGGGATGATGGGCGGCGGCTCAGTCTCCGTGCGGAAGCTCCGCGCCGCGGGCTGAGCGCTCGCGAGGGTCGGGGGATGGCCCCACCTCGGTGATCTGGTCCTGGACTTCGGCCAGATCAGCGTCCAGGTCGTCCAGCAGCGCCTCGAGCTCGGGCAGGCCTTCGTAGCGCTGGCGCAGGTGCTCGATGAACTGACGCTCTTCCACCACCAGCTCTTGTCGTTCGCCGGGGGTCATGTGGGGCGTGACCGCTGCCATGCGGTCGGCGAGCTGGTGGGCGATGTCGCCGTAGACCGGAGGGTTCGCGTGCTCGAGGATGCGCGCGGATGCACGCCAGCCAGGCTCTGCGCGGCGTGCGTGGTCGACAAAGGCTTCTTGGACCGGGTCGACGGGGTCGGCGGACGGCGGAGGGGGCGGCTCCGCTGGACGGGCCGGGGGGGCAGGCGGTGTGGCCTGCGTGGGCTGGGGGACCGACGCAACGGGCGCAGTCCCCTCCCCTGTGGCCGCTGGTTCGGTTGGAGCGGCCAAGAACCACACCCCCAGCGCAGCCCCGCCGAGCACGACGAGGCCCGCTGGAAGTGCAGTCCGCAGATCCATGCTCAGCTGTGGTTGCGAATCGCGAACGACACGACGGTCTTGTCGTCGCCGCCCATGTTGGACGTGAGGCCCCAGGACAGCGCTTGCTTGACCTGGTAGTCGCCACAGAGGCCCTTCATCTGACGGAAGATCTCGAGGGGCTGCTTGACGCCTGTGGCACCGACCGGGTGACCGAAGCCCACCAGACCGCCGCCGGTGTTGACGGGCACCTTGCCGTCGAGGGCCGTGACGCCGTCGCGGGCGATGGCTGCGCCCTGACCGGCATCGGCGAGACCGATGGCCTCGTACGACATCAGCTCGGCGATGGTGAAGCAGTCGTGCACTTCGGCGATGTTGAGGTCGCCCACGGTGATGCCGGCGCTGGCCATGGCCTGGTGGGTGGCCTTGCGCACCATCGACAGCTCGGAGAAGTCGCCGTCGGTGTAGAGGCTGTCGACGGCGTGGCCGCTGCCCATGATCTCGGCGGTGTCGGAGATGCTGCGGCCGAGCTTGGCCAGTCCGGCTTCGCTGGCGAGCAGCATGCAGGTGGCGCCGTCGCTCACCTGCGAGCAGTCGGTGACCTTGAGGTAGGGCCGGAGCGCTTCGTTGCCGAGGAACTGCGGGTTGCGGTCGCCGGGGGTGGCGGCATGCTCGAAGCTCACCTTCTTGCTGTGCATGTGGGCAAGAGGGTTGAGGTTGGCGTTGGCGTAGGCCTTCACGGCGAAGTGGGCGAGGTCTTCGTCGGTGAGGCCGAAGCGCTCGCCGTATGCCTTGATGCGGCGGGCGAACATGGCCGGGAAGGTGAAGTCGTCGATGCCGCGCTGGCGACGGTAGTGCGAGGCGCGGGCGAGGTAGTCGCCGCCGGTGCGGGCGCTGGCGGTGGTCTGGATTTCGACACCGGCCACCAGGACGAGGTCGGCACCGGCTGCGATGGCGTCGAGGCCCGCGAGAATGGCGAGACCACCCGAGGCACAGGCGCCTTCGAGGCGTGCGGCGGGCTTGCCGGCGAAGGCGGGGTGCGTGCCGGCGAGTGCGGCGCCCAGGTGGCCCTGGTTGACGAAGAGCTCACCGACGAAGTTGCCGATGTAGAGGCGGTCGATGTCGGCGGGGTTCACGCCGGTGTCGGCGAGGCAGCCGTCCACCGCCTCTTGGAGGGTCTCTTCGAGCGTGGGGTTTTCACGCTTGCCGAAGTCGGGGTGCCGCTTCCACACGAAGTCGGGGTGGCCCTTGCCGAGGTAGGTGGTGTGGGCACCACCGGTGATGAACGCGCGTCGTGCGAGCGCCATGGTCGGGACTCCTCGCTGTGCACTGCAGCACAGCCATGGTTCGGAACGGGGACGCGACCGCCCAGTGCGGACCGTCCTCAAGCTCGGGGGGCTCCGCGAAGGTGGACACCAGAGCATCACACCCGCGGATGTTGCACCGCAGCATAGCACAGTCCACCCGACGGTCCTCTGCGGGCCATCAGGTCGGGACGATTGTGTCGGCTGGAGTCCCGGTCTGCGTCAGCCACACGCCGGGGCGCCACTCGCCGGCCCCGACTCGATGGGCAGAGCGCCGTCGTTCCAGGCCAACATGCCCCCGGCCATGCTGGCGACCCGCTGGAAGCCCTTTTGTTCGAGCGCGACCGCGGCCCGACCCGACCGTCCACCCGAGCGACACACGACCACGAGCGGCGCCATGGGGTCCCAGCCCACCGCTGCGGCATCGAGCTGGTCGAGGGGTGCCAGGTGCGAGCCCGGGACCCGACCGAGCGGCCCGACGTATTCGTCCATCCGCCGCACATCGACCACCTGGAACCGACCCAGGTTGGCGGCCACCCACCGCGGCGACACCTCGGGCACAGGCCCCGCACGCTGAATGGGCGCCCAGGTGGCTTCGGGGTCGCCGTCGGACTCACCCGGGAGCAGGCCGCACTTCACGTTGGCCGGCACCGCCAGGTCGATCTTCTTGGGGTACGCCAGGCGGAGGTTGGCCATGATGGCCTTGAACTCCTCGAGGGACTTCCCATTGCCGAGGCGGGCGTTGTACTGCTTCTCTTCGGCCACCGACGACCGGGTGCGGCCCTTGTAGTCGTGCCCCGGGTAGATGGCGAAGCTGTCGGGGAGGCTGAAGATCTGCTCGTGCACGCTCTTGTAGAGCGACTCGGGGCTGCCCTGCTGGAAGTCGGTGCGGCCACAACCGCGAATCAGCAGAGTGTCGCCCGTGAACACGCGCTGGCCGGCATGGTCGACGTAGGCCACACAGCCGTCGGTGTGACCGGGCGTGCGCCGGACCTCCAGCGTGATGCTGCCCACCGTGATGGTGTCGCCGTGGTCGACCTGCACATCGGCACACGACGCGCCCCCCGCTGCGGCCACGACCGACTGGGAGCCCAGGCGCTGTCGAAGCAGTCCCGACCCGGTCACGTGGTCGGCGTGCACGTGCGTCTCGAGCGTGTACTTCAGGGTGAGCCCGAGCTCGCGCAGGATCTGTTCGTCGCGCTCCACCAGCTCGCGCACCGGGTCGATGAGCACCGCGCCCCCCGTGGCTTCGTCGCCCAGGAGGTAGGTGTAGGTACACGAGTCACGGTCGAAGAGCTGGCGAAAGATCATTGGGGGACTCCGTTCGAGGCGAATGCACGTCCGTCCCTGCACATCCCGCGCCAGACTTCCGACAGCATGAGATGGGTCATATTCGCCCGGTCTGTTCCATCGGTATTGCAACGCCCGACCCGAGGCAGTACCATGAAACAGTCACTGAAACAGCAGCCCCCCGGGTCCGATGCCTTCTGCCGATCATCTCCTCAACCGCTGGATGCGCAGCGTTGGTCCTTCGCAGGCCATGCGCACTCTCGCCGATCTACTGGCATCCACCTGCAGCCAGCGCACGGCTGTCTTCGCGGTCGACGCCGACCGCAATGTGGTGCTCTGGAACGACGGAGCCGAGGCTCTGCTCGGGTTCACATCCGATGAGATGGTGGGCCAACACTGTCTCAAGGCCAACAGATGTGAGACATGCATCCGTGCCTGTGGACTGTCCGAGTACGGCAACCTCGAAGGGGTGCCGCTCGTGCTCCACCGAAACGACGGAACCGCCGTGCGGGTGCGGAAGTCCGCCAAGGCCTTCTACGGTCCCGATGGCCAGTTCGCGGGGGGGGTGGAATTCCTGGTTCCCGACGAAGAGCTCCGCGCACCTCGTCTCACCACCCAGACCGGCCGCCCCGACCCCACCGGTATCGTCGCCGCCAACCTCGACGACACCGGCGTGGTGCACTTTCACGGCCTCTGGAGCCGCGACGCCGGTATGCAACAGGCCTTCGAGATCATCCGAAACGTGGGTGAAACCGATGCAACGGTCCTGATTCGCGGCGAGTCGGGCACCGGCAAGGAGCTCGCGGCACGGGCCGTCCACAACGAGAGCATGCGCAGCGAAGGCCCCTTCCTCGCCATCAACTGCGCTGCCCTCAGCCCCACCCTCCTCGAGAGCGAGCTGTTCGGCCACGTGCGCGGCGCATTCACGGGCGCTGTGAAGGACCGCCCGGGCCTGTTCAAGCAAGCCGACGGCGGCACCCTCTTCCTCGACGAAGTGGCCGAGCTCCCCCTCGACCTCCAGGCCAAGCTGCTGCGGGTGCTCCAGGAGCGCACCTTCACGCCCGTCGGCGGCACCGACGCCATCCAGGTCGACATCCGCGTTGTCGCCGCCACCCACAAGGCGCTCCGAAAGAAGGTGCGTGAGGGTGCATTCCGCGAAGACCTCATGTACCGCCTGCGCGTGGTGCCCATCTACCTGCCGCCACTCCGCGAGCGTCGGGGCGACGTCGAGCTGCTCATCTGGCACTTCATCGCCCGGTTCGCCGAGCGAGGTCCCCGCACCATCCAGTCCGTGGCGCCCGACGCCATGCGCGCCATGCTCGACCACAACTGGCCCGGCAATGTCCGCGAGCTCATCAACGTCATCCAGTACGCCGCAGCGGTCGGACGCGGCCCCACCCTCACCCTCGACGAGCTCCCGCCCGAGTTCCGCGAGGCCGTCCGGGTGAGCGAACCGGCAGTCCCCACCGGCCCCAACCTCGCCGACGAACCCACCCGCATCCGCGAAGCCCTGGCCCGCGCTGGTGGTCACATCGGTCAGGCGGCCGAGCTGCTGGGCATGAGCCGCCCCACCTTCTGGCGGAAGCGGAAGAAGTACGGGATCTGAGCCCTACTCGTCTCCGCCCATGTAGCCGAGCTCTTCGAGGAGGTCGCGGGTCTCGGCATCGAGGGCGGAGTCGGCGGGTGCGATGGAGTGGTGCGGCGTCGTGGCTTCCCAGTGGGCGTGATGCATCGTGACCACCGCTCGCGGAGCCAGGCCATTCAAGGGTCGGGCCTCGGAGGGGTCGGTGGACACATCGTAGACTGCGGTGGGTGTCCCCTCCCCTTCCGCGAAGATGCCCCGCACATGGCCATCTCCGGAGATGGCGACCTCGCCGTCGCGCTGGGAGACGAGCACGGGAGGGTCGTCGATGGTGACGGGCCAGTGGGTGTCCATGCCCACCACACGCGTGATGTAGTCGGGGAGCGCCGCGGTGGTGAGGACGTCGGGGAGTGGCAGGAGGTCGTCGCCGCTGATGATGAGGGGCACGTGTGTGAGCGGGTTCCAGACCGACGAGTCATGGCCCCAGATCTCATGCTCGCCCAGCAGCTCGCCGTGGTCGGATGTGACGATGAGCAGCAGGGGACGCTCCCGACCGCGGAGGGTTTGGAGGAAGTCGGCGACGACGAGGTCGGTGTCCTCGATGGTGGCGTGGTAGGCGCGCACGTACTGGTCTTCGTACAGGGCCGGTCCGCCCACCACATGCTCGAGGCGGATGCCCTTCTTTGTGAGGTGACGGGTCTCGGCGCTCACGCCCCACCGCTTGCTGGCTGCACGAGACGGCCGGAGCGGCTGGTGGGGACCGAGGAGGTGGAGGTAGGCGAGGAGCGGACGGTCGGGTTGGTCTTGGCTGGCCTCGCGAACTTTGCGCCGGAAGGCCCGCGCCATGCCCACATCGGCCACGAGCGACCAGTCGTCGAAGCCCCGCTCCCAGCCCAGCTCACGGCCGAGGAGTGGGTTGGCGTGCAGGCCCACGGTCACGTAGCCGGCCGCTTGCATCACCTCGCCGAGCGTCGTGCGGTTGCCGATGGTAGGGTACGACTTGCCGTCGGCGGCCATGAACCGTGGAAAGGGGAGGTCCCAGCCGTGTTCGCGGACGTGGCTGCCGGTCATGAGCGACATGGTGCTGGGGGCCGTCCAGGTGGAGGGCGACCAGGCATATGGCACCGACAGCCCGCCTTCCGCGAGGGCATCGAGGGTGGGTGTCTCGGCTTTCTGGGCGGAGTCGGCGCGCAGGGTGTCGATGACGACAATCGCAACGTCCGGTGCATCCGGCCGCACTGCGAGGTCGGGCATCGAGCGGCAGCCGAGGGCACCGACACACAGCAGAACCAGGCCCTGGTGGCTACTTCTCGGCACGGACCTTCATCCCCCCGAGCATTTCCTTGGCGGCGCTGTCGGCCAGCTTCTTCCGCACCCACTCGGGCGCGCCTGCTGCGATGGAGTCGGTGCGGTAGACCAGCCGCGTGCCGCTGCCGTGGGGGTAGGCCTGGTAGCTGCCGTTGCTGCCCTCGAGGTCGTTGGGCTTGGCGGCGTCGAGGGTGTACACGCACCAGTTCTGGGCCATGTCGCAGTCGTAGACGATGTAGAACGTGACCGACACCATCGCGATGGACATGGTCCACTTGGCCGAGACGTCGTCGCCGCTGCGGTTGTACAGCTCCACATCGGTGAGGGAGCCGATGTCGGAGACGCGGGCGGGGAGGTCCATCACCGACTTCATCACGGCGGCGGGTGGTGCGGCCACATCCACCACGGCCAGAGTCTGGTTGGCATCCCCGCCATAGCGCACCATCACCTGCCCCTTGGCCACCTCGGCCTCTTCGGCTGCCGTGAGCGTGACCGGCTTGGGGGGCGGGGGCATCGCGACAGCGTCGAGGCTGGTGAGGAGCAGCGCGGCAGCCAGCATGGGGCCTTCCAAGCAACGGGGGGGGGCGCAGTAGAGGCGGTCGGTATCCCGTGCAGGCCGGTCGAATCAACCTCCCGGACGCGACAACGTGGGAGCAACGGGCGCTAGCGGAGCCTTCGACGGACCAACCACAGCAGCAAGACACCCACGGCCACCCACGACAGTCCCCAGATCGGTGCGGCGATGCCCGTGATGGACTCGAGCGCGGCGGCATCGCTGCGGACATCAGGGCCGCCGGGTCGGAAGACGTCGTCGCGGATGTCGAGCAAGGCGTAGAGGAGGCTGAACCAGCCCAGGCATCGGACCGCGACTTCCACCAACCAGCCGGGCGACCGTGTGGCCAGGCCGAGCAGGCACACGGCGGTGACGAGAACTGTGGCCAGTCCCACGGGATCGACGGCGTAGTACCGCACGGCCACCATGGAGAGGAGCGCACCCAGCACCCCGGCCGCGCCCCGGGCTCCGGCGGTGGTCTGGACCGACAGCAGCAGCCCCAGCCCGGTGAGGATGCTGCCCAGGTAGCCACCGTTCAGGACGAAGAGGCGGTCGCCCCCGCGGGTGAGGGTGAAGCCCGACTCATCCAAACCCACACCGAGCGCCACCACCTCGCCACCGGTGACGACAGCGGCCAGCGCGTGGCCCATCTCGTGGAACGTGACGACCAGCAGGCGCAGGGGGAGGAAGGCGGCGGTGTCCCACGCGAGCAGCCCGATGGCCGACAGCACCACGACCAGGAGCGTGCGCTGGGCGCGGGACAGCACAAAGCCCGGCTTGTAGACATCGGGGTCGGGGCGCAGCGGCTGCGGCTTGAGACGGACCACCGCACCCACGGGGTTGCCCCGGGCGATTCCCTTCGGGGGAAGCTTCGGTAGATTCACGCCCAACAGCCGGTCTCCGTCCGCGTGGAACAGGGGGTGGACGACAGCCTATCGGATGCGTGGGAGGGTCTCAGCGAAACCGTCGCCAGGCATCGTTCACCAGGGCGTGGACGTCGGGTCGGTCGACCGAGCGGGTGGTGGATGAAGTGGCGCTCGGGACATCTGGGGTGGTGCCAAAGCTCGGGCTGGAGGCCGGCCGACCCCGCTTCGCCAAAGCGGCCACCACGGAGCGGTCGAGGGGCTTGGGCCCGCCCAGTGGCTGAGCCGCCAGGGTGATGCGGGCCAGGTGCTCGACCAGCTCCATCCGGAGCAACGCCTGTTCGCAGGAGCCGCCCACAGCCAGCACGCCGTGGTTGCCCAACAAGAGCACGTCGGCGTCTTGGAGGGCGCGCTCCACCGCGCGGTCGAGGTCTTTGGACTTGGGCGGTGCGAACGGCACGAGCGGAATCTTGGGCCCGAGCGACACGATGGGCTCGGCCATGATGGTGGGGTCGATGACGGTGTTGGCGACCGCAAAGCCCGTGGCAGTGGGCGGGTGGGCATGCACCACCACACCGATGTCGGGACGCGCCCGGAAGGCAGCGAGGTGGAGGTGCAGCTCGCTGAACGGACGCCGCGTGCCCATCACCTTGTTGCCCGCGGCGTCGAGCACGAGCAGCATGGCTGCGGTGATGTCGCCTTTGGAGGTGGCGGTGGGGGTGCACAGCAGGCGGTCGGGGGCCAGCCGGGCAGAGATGTTGCCGTCGTGGTTGGCCACCCACCCTCGGGCGTGGAGCGCTTGACTGGTGGTGCTGAGCTCAGCGCGCAGCACTTCCTCGGTCGGTCCGGGCCACGCCTCGCTCATCGGGCCATTCCGCGGTCGATGGGGGCATGTACTTCATCGACAATGCTCATGATGACGCTGTGGAATGGGTCTTTCGCCGTGCCCAGGATCTGGCGGGCACAGTTGCCTTCCCGGGCCACGAGGACAAGGTCGCCGGGACCGGCCTGCACGCTGTCCACGCTCAGAAACTCACCCCCCCGAGGGGTGTGGCCGTCAGGCTGGACCGGCACGCACACCATCACACGGTGGCCAGTGTAGCAGTCGTGCTTGACCGTGCTGACGGCGTTTCCGATGACGCGACACAAGATCATGGTGCGGCTCCGGACACACCGTGGGCCGCTGCATCCGACCATGCGTGGTCGACGATGGTGACCACAGCGCAGTCGACCGGTGCGAAGGTGTTGGGGAGTGCGAGCGCAGCTTCGCGCCCGGTCACCCACGAGACGAGGTCGCCCGGGCCGGCCTGGAGGGGGTCGGCGGCGAACATCGGTGCGCCCTGCGGTGTGCCGTTTCCGCTCACAGGCTGGATGACGAGCAGGCGGACCCCTTCGAGGGTGGGGTACTTGACGGTGGCGACGCACCGACCGATGACCCGTGCGAGCTCCATCAGAAGCTCCCGTTGGTTGCGGGGACGCGGAACGGTGCAGGGCGAAGGAGCCAGGGCACCATGTCGGGGTGGGGGCGCGCGATGCACTCGACGCGATGGAAGCGGTCGTGGGCCTTGAGCACGCGCTCACCGGCTTCCACCGCTGCTTCGACATCATGCTGTTCGCCGTGCACCACGAAGAACGCTCGGCCGCCCAGCCCGCCCGCCACACGGATGCCGGTGAGGGACACGAGCGCTTCTTTGAGGGCGCGGTCGCAGGCTTCCAGAGTGGCGGCCACACCGGAGCCTTCGATGACGCCGAGGGTGTCGTAGTCGTCGGCGGACACCCGGACCTCGTGACCACGCAGGCCGACGAGCAGCGCTTCGTGGGCGAAGGGCAGCAGCATCTTGCCCTTCAGTCCGTCGGCGGCTTGCTCTACGGCGGCGTCGAAGGCTTCTTCGACCTCGGCCACGCCCCCATCGAAGAGGATGAGGAAGCGCCCCGGCTCGACCAGGTTGGCTTCGAGCACGTGCACGGGGGCACGCTTCACCAAGGCGTCGAGCGTGCGCAACCCGGTCGCAACGGCGTCCACCTCGAGGAGGGCGAGTGCATCACGCGGGAAGGCGGTCACGGAGCGGTCCGGTCAGACGATGCGGAAGTATCCGGCCAGCGTGCACCGGCGCTCGCGCGTGAACGTGCGGGCAGTGGTGAGGCCGTCGCCGGTGGGGGACGCGATGGTGAAGCTCGTGAAGCCTTCGCCGCCGTAGCCGAGACCAGCCACGCTGGGGGCGTTCTTGACGAAGATGCTGCCATCGAATGCGCGCGCCATGCGGTGCAGGGCGTCGAGGTCGCGGGAGTACATGACCGCGGTGTGGCGGTACCCGTGCTCGGCTTCCACGGCGAGGTCGATGGCTTGATGGGTGTCGGCGGTGCGCACGAACGGCAGCACCGGCATCAGCATCTCGTGCTGCACGAAGGGATGCTCGAAGGGCACTTCGCACACCACGAGGCGGGGGTCGCCGCGGAAGTGGACGTCGATTTCCTTCAGCATCTTGCCGGCGTTCTGGCCCACCCACTTGCGGTTGACGTGCTTGCCGTCGGGGGTGAGCACGAGCTTTTCGAGGCGGCGAATCTGGTGGTGGCGCAGGCGCACGCAGCCCAGCTTCTCCACACGCTCGAGCAGCTCGTCGAAGATGTCTTCCACCGCGAAGACTTCTTTTTCATCCACGCAGATGATGTTGTTGTCGAGGCTGGCGCCCCGGACGATGCCCCGAGCGGCACGGTCGAGGTCGGCGGTCTTGTCGACCACCACGGGTGGGTTGCCCGGACCACCTGCGACACACCGCTTGCCAGACGACAGCGCAGCCTTCACGACCGCTCCGCCACCGGTGACCACGACCAGGCCGGTCTTCTTGTGGCGCATGATGTCGTTGGCAGACGCGATGGTGGGCGACGCCACGCAGGTCATGACGTTCTCGGGGCCGCCGACTTCCATCACCGCACGGTTGATGAGGTCGATGCACCAGGCGCTGCAGCGCTTGGCCCCGGGGTGCACGTTGAACGCCACGGCGTTGCCGCCGGAAACCATCCCGATGCCGTTGTTGATGATGGTTTCGGTGGGGTTCGTGCTGGGCGTGATGGCCGCGATGACCCCGTACGGGGCGCGTTCCACCAGGGTGAGGCCGTCGTCGCCCGAAAACGCCGAGGGCTGGAGGATTTCCGGCCCGGGGGTCTTGTGGATCACGAGGAGGTTCTTCGTGATCTTGTCGGCCGTGCGACCGAGGCCGGTCTCTTCGTGGGCCATCTCGGCGAATGTGGTGACCGCTTCGGCACACCGACGCCGGATGTTGGCGATGATCTCCCGGCGCTTGTCGAGGGGAAGCTCAACCAGCTGTGCCTGGGCAATCTCGGCGGCATCCACCGCCTGGTCGACCGTGTCGAAGACACCGCGCTGACGGTCGGCGGGGGTGTCGCGGTCGGGGAGCGACGGGCCGCTCTCACCGGCCTGAAGGCGCTCGAGCACCTTCTGGACGATGCCAGCGATGTCGGCGCGAGGGTTGGCGGCGCTCATGCGTCAGCCTCCTCGGGGTCGCCGAAGCCGGTGGCCTTGTGATAGACGAGCTCGCCGTTGAGGTCGTATTCGTCGACGATGGCCATCACACAATGGTCGACCGGACGCTTGTCGGTCATGGTGGTCTGCCGTGCCGACGAGCCGGACGCGTACAGCACCACTTCACCGATGCCCGCGCCCACACTGTCGGCCGCCACCACGAAGCTGGACTGGTCGGACATGTCGAGGGACAGGTCGCGGACAACGTAAAGCTTGAGGCCGACGATTTTCTCGTCTTTTCGAGTGGAGACGACCGTCCCCACGATGCGACCCAGGCGCATGGGAGGCTCCTCGACGCGCGCTGCTGAAGACACCACCAGACCGCTGGCGACCGGGCCGTTCAAGCCGCGGCCGCCGGGATGCGGTCAGGTGCTGGAGACGTCCTTCGGACCCCGGCCGAGGGGAAGCACCCCGTCGATGTTGCCGTGGGGACGGGGGATGACGTGCACGCTGACGAGCTCGCCGACACGCTGAGCCTGGCGGGCACCGGCTTCGGTGGCGGCCTTGACCGCAGCCACATCGCCACGAACCACTGCGGTGACGTAGCCGCCGCCGGTCTTTTCGAAGCCGACGAGCTCAACCCGAGCAGCCTTGACCATTGCGTCGGAGGCTTCCACCATTGCGACGAAGCCGCGGGTCTCGATCATTCCCAGTGCGTCTGCCATGGGACCTCTCCAATGTTGTCGGGGACCGGAGTTCGGTCCCGGGGGGTGGGGTGGGGCGACAGGTGCCCCGCATCTTGGTTGCCGTCCAGGAGGCCGAAGCCGGTCCTGCGGCGGGTGAAGGAGTGCGGTACGCGAGAGAGGGTCTCACGCGGGGACCCGCAGAGGGGCTCAGCGCGCGAGGGCTTCGATGGCCGCGATGGCCGCCTCGCGGGCGCTGTCGATCTCGGACTCGGTGCCCGCCATCCACAGTCGACCGAACGCGCCGAAGGGGCGAACGTTGATGAGGTTGACGTCGGCGGCCTTCTCGGCTTCGTTCGCCGCAGCGACAATCCAGGCGGCCGGTTCGGTCTCGAGGATGAACAGCGACTGGCCGGGGATGAGCATCATGCCGCGCCGGTTCCGGTTGATGATCTGTGCCTGGTACGGCTCGACGGCGCGAATGATCTGGTCGCTCACCACACGCGGCTTCAGCACATCCGACCGGTTGAGCTCGAGGTAGTCGAGGACCGCATCGCCGGCGCTCTGGACCTCACCCTTGTCGTCGTGGTGGACCTCGAGGAGACCGAAGGCCCGCTCGACGACCTGGACGGCCGGGGCCGCGCGGGTGGCCTTGAGGGCGACATCCGTGACCCGGTTGATGATCATGCCGGGGGCGCTCTCGATGAAGAGCGAGGCCTGTTCAGCAAGCGGCAGGAAGCCTCGGCAGGTGGTGCCGACGAAAGCCGCAAGCTGAGGCTGGAGGCTGTCGAGGAAGACAAATGCGCGGAGGGTGACCCCTCCCGACTTGGTGGACGTGGACACCTGCGCGCTCTCCTCACCGGGGTGGCGGGGTTCGGGGGGCACATGCGACTTCGCGCGCGCCCAACCCTGTCATTCGACGCCCAGACCACCGCATCCACGGCGGCCCGGACCTGTTCGGGTCGGGTGGAGTACCGCGCCAACCCATCCGACGTCAAGCAGTCTGCGGCCGACGGTCCCCCCCATTGACAGCCGGCCGTGCCATCGCTACCGACCGAGCCGGCCCTCGCTGTGACAGAATCGGCGCGGCCCCTCGGACTGCGGAGATCGGGATGTTCGCCTCACCCTCGCACCCCACCACGCCACGCCGCTCCTGGCGCGCGCTCATCGGCACCCTCGCCGCCACCACCGCCATGCTCTGGCTGGCCGGCTGCCCCGACCCCAACCCCACCGGCGCCTACACCGAACAAGGTGGTGGCGCGCCTTCCGCGGGTGGACCGGGTGGCGGTTCCGGTGGTGGCGCAGCGGGTGGTCCAGGCTCCGGCACCCGCCCCGACGACGCCCGCTTCAAGGTGGGCGAAGGCGAAGGCGTCGCGCTGGCCGGCACCTTCACGTACGACGGTGAAGCCAAGGGCCGGATGCAGATCGACTTCCTCACGCAGGAATCGGGCGGCCCGCCCCGCCTGGTGCACACCCTCCAGCTCGACAAGCTCGGTGAGTGGAAGACCCGCGTGCCCAAGAACTACGGCGAGCTCCACATCGTGGCCTTCATCGACAAAGAAGGCGATGGCCCCAGCTCCGACGATCCCGCCGCGAAGTCCGATGGTCCCATCGCCATCGCCGAAGCCGACATCACCGATGTCGAGCTGAAGCTCACCGACGACCCCGACCTCGGCACCTTCACCCCCGGCGGCGGCGGTCAGCCCAACGGCGAGCCCCAGCCGGATGGTCCGCCGCCCGATGGCCCCCCGCCCGATGGTCCGCCGCCCGATGGCCCCCCGCCCGATGGTCCGCCGCCCGATGGTCCCCCGCCAGAAGGCGCACCGGCCGACGACGGCCCTGCCGAAGCACCCGCCGGCGACGCCCAATGACCGACGCCGCGCGCGAACCCGACCGCGTGCCCGCCGTCAGTGTCTGCATTCCGGTCTACGACGAAGAAGGCAACGTCGACCCCCTCCACGCGGCCATCGTCGAGGCCCTCGAGGGCATCGAGTTCGAGGTCATCTACGTCAACGACGGCAGCCGCGACGCCACCGCCCAGAAGCTCGACGCCCTGGCCCGCACCGACCCCCGCGCCAAGGTGGTCCACTTCGTCCGCAACTACGGCCAGACCGCTGCCCTCACCGCCGGCATCCACCACGCACGCGCCTCCGTGCTGGTCACGATGGACGCCGACCTCCAGAACGACCCCGCCGACATCCCGTCGATGCTCGAATACCTCGAGCGCGACGAAGCCGATGTGGTGTGTGGGTGGCGCCGCGACCGCCAAGACGCCCTCATGACCCGCACCATGCCCAGCCGGGTGGCCAACGGGCTCATCTCGTGGCTGTCGAATGTGCACCTGCACGACTACGGCTGCACCCTGCGCGTGTACCGCCGCGAGTACATCCACGGCATCCCGCTCTATGGCGAGATGCACCGGTTCATCCCCATCTACGTCACGTGGGCCGGCGCGCGCATCCACGAAGTCCCCGTCCGGCACCACCCCCGCACCCGGGGCGAGTCCAAGTACGGCTTGTGGCGCATCCCCAAGGTCCTACTCGACCTCACCACGGTCAAGTTTCTGCGCGACTTCTACGTCACGCCCATCTACTTCTTCGGGTGGCTCGGGTTCCTGGCCATCTTCGCCGGCACCATGGCGCTCGTCGCAGCGTTCTTCACGTACGTGGCCGGCTTCCCCCTCCTCGCCGCAGTGCTCGCCGTGAGTGGGCCGGTGCTCGGCGTCTCCGGTGTCATCGAGCTCACCCTCGGCATCATCGCCGAGGTGCTCATCCGCATGCACTACGAGATCCAGGACAAGGCGCCCTACCGCATCCGGCGCGCGAGCAACCTCCCCCACGCCCACACCATCTCCGACGAAGCCGCCAGCGGACGCGGCATCCGTCTCGCCTGAGCGCCCTCAATGTGTGGCATCGCCGGCCTGTTTCGACCGACGGGTCTCCCTCCGGCCCGACTGCAGGGCGTTCTCGACGACATGACCGCCGCGCTCACCCACCGCGGCCCCGACCAGTCCTGGACCCGGCTCGTGTCGCCCGCGTCCACCCACACGCCCATCGCGGCTTTGGGCGTGCGGCGCCTGGCCATCGTCGACGTCCGCGGCGGTGAACAGCCCGCCACCGACGCCTCCGAGCGCTGGTGGGTGTGCCTCAACGGCGAGATCTACAACCACGTCCGCATCCGCCAGGAGCTGCAGGCCGAAGGGGTGGTCTTCCGGTCCGAAGGCGATGCCGAAGCCGTCGCCCAGCTCATCGCGCGGGTGGGCGTCGACACCGCCCTCGACCGCCTGGTGGGACAATTCGCGCTCGCCATCGTCGACCGACACACCCGCAGCGTGTGGCTCGTCCGCGACCGCATGGGCCAGAAGCCGCTGTACTGGACCCACACCCCCGATGGCACGCTCGCCTGGGCGTCCGAGCTCCGGTCGCTGCGCCCCGTCCCCGGCATCCAGTGGTCGCCCGACCCCACCGCCGCACAGGCCCTCCTGTTGTGGGAGTACATCCCCTCCCCCCTCACGCCGTGGAAGCACATCCGAAAGCTCCCGCCTGGTGGGCGTCTCCACTTTGACGGCACCCAGCCCTCCGTCGACCGCTGGTATGTGCCGCCTGTCCCGAAAGGCGGACGCGGTGGCAACCACGCTCAGTGGGCCAAGTCGGTCCGAGGCTCCCTCCAGGTGGCCGTGCTGCAGCGGCTTCGCGCGGATGTCGAGGTCGGTGGTCTGCTGTCGGGGGGCCTCGACTCCACCTTCGTGTGCAGCCTCGCCCAGGGCACCCTCCCCCGCCCCCTCCAGAGCTTCGGGGTCAGCATCCGGTCGCCCGGCTTCGATGAAGGCCCCCACGCCCGGGCCGCAGCCGCATCCATCGGCACCTTCCACCGCCAGATCCCGGTCGACCCAGCCCACCTGAACACCCTCTCCCACGCCGTCTTCGCCCACATGGACGAACCCCTCGCCGACAGCTCCCTGCTGCCCACCTGGCGGCTGATGGAAGCCGTGCGCGAGGCCGGCCTCAAGTGTGTGGTCTCCGGCGACGGCGCTGACGAGCTCTTCGGCGGCTACCCCACCACCCTCGCCCACCAGCTCGTGCGCTGGATGAAGCCTGTCGGCCCCCTCGCCGCGGCCCTCCTCCGTCGCAGAACAGCCAGCCAGCGCGGTGTCACGAAGGACTACATGGCCCGCCGGATGCTCGAAGGGCTCGGCCGGGGCTTTGCGTGGCGACACCAGACCTGGATGGGCGCGTGGCTCCCCGAAGAGCTCCGGCTCGACGGCGCCCTCGACGCCTTCCTCGAAGCCGAGGCCGCGGCGTCCAGCGGCGCTCCCGACGCCTGCCGCGCCCTGCACCTCGACCAGCGCATGTACCTGGCAGACGGCGTTCTCGTGAAGGTCGACCGCGCCAGCATGGCCCACGGCGTCGAGGTCCGCAGCCCCTTCCTCGACCACCGCGTCGTGGAGCTGGCGGCCGACATCGGCATCGAACACAAGGTGGCGCCTCCGGGCCCCCGAGCCCTCCGACGCGGAGGCGTCTTCCACGGCAAGCGCGTGCTCAAGACCGCCGCCGCCGAGGTGGTCCCCGCATCCACCCGCCAGCGTCCGAAGCAAGGCTTTGGCGCCCCGGTCGGCCCCTGGCTGCGCACCGCTTCCGATCTCCACACACTGGTCGACCCCCTCGCCGACGTCCTCGACCCCGACCGCCTCCGCACGGTCATTGACGAACACCAGGCCGGCACCGCCGACCACCGCCGCCGCCTCTGGTCCGCCCGCACCCTCGCAGCCTGGCGCGCCTCCACCTGGGGGAGCGCCCCGTGCGTGTCCGACTCCTAGCCCTCGTGCTGGTGGGTTGTGGCGCCGAGCCCCAGCCCGTGTCGCTCGGGATCCTCGCCCCTCGCGCATTGCAGCCCATCCTCGAGCCCGCGGTGGCCGCATGGGAAGCGGCGCACGGCACCCGGGTCCGCATCGGCTTCGACACCCCCGACCGCCTCATCCGACAGGCCAACGGTGGCACCCGCGCCGATGTCTTCGTCTCGGCCGACACCCGCTGGATGAACGCCCTGGTGTCCGACGGCCACGTGCTCGAGACCGACCGCCGCCCCGTCGCCTTCGACCCCCTCGTGTTTGTCGGCGCCGCAGGTCACCCACCCGCCCGCGACCCCCGCGAGCTGGTCGTCCGCCTCGAAGGCCCCCTGGGCATCGGCAACACCGACCTCCCCGACGGCGAGCTGGCGCGGCTGGCCCTCCGCGAGACCAAGGTGTGGGACCAGCTCACCCACCGTGTGGTCGAGCTGCGCACCCCCCGAGAGCTCCGCGAGCGCCTCGAGTCGGGGGAGCTGCATGCGGCCGTCACCGTGCAGTCGTCGGTGTTGTTGGCGCGCGACACACTGTCCACCCACCCCTTCTCACCAGACCTCGCCTTCGGGTCCACCATCGAGGTGGCGCCCCTCACGCCAGGAGGAGACGCCGACCGCCTGCTGGTAGACAACCTCGTCGCGGCGCTGGTCGATGGGCCAGATGCACGCTCAGGCTGGAGCCGTGCGGGCCTGGACGCACTCCGGGGTCCAGAAGCGCCCACACACCCCGAGCGCCCGCCCGGCAGCCGGCCACAGCCTCCGCCGCAGCCGCCACCCCAACCGCCCGTGGGCGGACCTCAGAGCCCCGCGAGGTAGGTGCGGCCGTCGGGGATGACCGCCACGATGGCCCCCCGCGAGAGGTCGACCCACACCAGCAGCTCCGAGTCTCCAGCCTTCGCCGGAATCGCTGCGAGCTGGCCCGCTCCAAGACGGCCGAGCGCATCCACCACGGCGGCACAACCACCCACGACCGCCCAGTTCTGGTCTTCCACATGCCGCTGCACGTGGGCCTTCCACAGCGCCTTCAGGAGGTCGCGCTGGGTGGCGAGACGGGCCGGCTGGCTCACCACATCACTGCCCAGGACCTTCTGAACCAGCCCACCACTGGTGGCGGCAGCCTTCTTCGCCACGGCCACCTGCTGGGCCTGAACGGCCGCCTGCTGCGCCTTTGCTGCCGCCTGCTTGGCGTCGGACTTCGCCTGCTTGCGGGCGGCTTCCTCGGCTGCTGCTGCCCGTGCGGCTTCGAGCGCCGACATCCGCTTCCCGCCAGATGCGCGGTCGGCGAGGCTGCGGGGTGCGCGGTCGGCCAGGCTCTTCTTCTTGGGCGCGGGCTTCGACTGGGCGGCCTTGGCCATCGCGGCCTTGGCCAGAGCCTTGGCGAGCGCCGCTTTGTCGGCCTGGTCTTTCTTCTGGGCAGCCTGCGCTTCGGCCTTGGCCTTGGCTTCTGCGGCCAGCTTCTTTGCGAGCGCGAGCTTGTCGGCCTGCGCGGCAGCTTCGGCTTTCGCTTTGGCTTCAGCGGCAAGCTTCTTGGCCAGAGCCACCTTCTCGGCTGCGGCCGCTTCCGCTTCCGCCTTCGCCCGCGCGTCTGCGGCGAGCTTCTTCGCCAGCGCCACCTTGTCGATCTCGGGCGCGGTGTTGGCGTCGTCGCCCGGACGGACCGGGGGGCTGGGGGCATCGAACAGGTTGGAGAGGGGGTCGAAGCCCTTCGAGCGACCAGACATCGCGACCTCCGAGGGGGTCAGGTGAGGTGGATTGACGAGGTGTACCGGAGTGGTGACCGACCGGCAATTCGCTGCGTGAGGCCGCTTCAGCCCGATGCCTTGGCCAGCGCTTCCGCCACCAGATCGGGCGTAATGACCTCGGGCAGCGGAATCGGGTCGACCGAGCGGTCTTTGGGAACCACCAGGTAGAACGGCACGCCCGCGCGACCGTAGCGCTTCAGCCAGGCCGTGATGACCTCGTCTTTGCGCGTCCAGTCGGCCTTCAGGGGGACCACGCCGCCCTTCTCCATCGCCCCCCGGACCGTCTCGGTGTTCAGCACGGTCTTTTCGTTGACTTTGCAGGTGAGGCACCAGTCGGCCGTGAAGTCGATGAAGACGGGCTGGCCTGCCAGATCGGCCACCCGCTCTTCGCTGAAGGGCTGCCAGGGGACGTCTTCACCATCCCAGTCGAGGTCGGAGGCGGCCACGAGGGGCCCGGAGTCGCAGGCTTCGGCTTCGGGGATGTCGAAGATGAGCATCTGCCAGCCCACCAGCGCCGACAACGCCACCGCTCCACCGAATGCGCCCACCTGACGGCCTGTGGATTCGGTGGGACCGCCCCACTTGCCGAAGGCCCAGGCACCTGCACCCACAGCCACCAGGAAGCCCAGGAAGCCCACCAGGCCGTCCTGTCCCACGAGTCCACCCATCACGTCGACCAGCCAGACCGTGGTGGCGATGAGCGTGAAGCCCATGAGCTGCTTGAAGGTCTCCATCCAGGCACCGGGACGGGGCAGGAACCGCATGAGCGCGGGGACGAAGGCGATGAGCAGGAACGGCGATGCGAGACCGAGGCCTGCCACGCCAAAGAAGAGGAACACGCCCCAGCCGGGAAGACCGAAGGCGAAGCCCATGCCCGTGCCCAGGAGCGGTGCGCTGCAGGGGGTGGCGAGGAGGGTGGTGAAGGTGCCGGTGAGGAAGTGACCGGTGAGGCCTTCCTTGTCGGAGGCTTCGGCCGCGCTGTTGGCGCCGACCGCGGGCACCTCGAACACGCCGAAGAGCGACAGCCCGAACACGAACACGATGGTGGCGAGCACGGCCACATACTCGGGGTACTGGAACTGGAAGCCCCACCCCACCGGCAGCTCGAACACCGACCGCAGCAGCACCACCGCCAGGGCCAGGGCCCAGAAGCTCGCCACAACCCCGGCGGTGTAGGCCAGGCCAGCCTTCTGCCGCTCGGCGCCGCTCTGGTCTTGCTGGTCGACCACGCTGTACAGCTTCAGCGTGAGCACCGGCAGCACACACGGCATGATGTTGAGGATGGCCCCGCCCAGGAACGCGAGCACCAGCATGTACGCCATGCTCTGCTCTTCACCGATGGGCGCCTTGGGCAGCCCGTCGGCTTCAGGCGCCGGAGCGACCTCGGCCAGCTCGGGGGTCGCCGCCCCATCGAAGAGGGCGAACAGCGGGGAGGGATTGGGCGTCACGGCGGCATCCGCGGCCGCCCAGGGCAGCTGGAGCACCACTTCGGTCTGGATGGTCTCGCCGCCCACCTCGACCTGCACCAGGCCACCGATGCGGTCGGTGGTGGGGAGGGCATCGGGCGCGAACGCAGTGCCCTCCACGACCGCCAGGAGGCCGCCTTCCACTTCCTTCACACCCACACCCGAGACCATCCACTCACCTTGGTAGATGGGCGTGAACGCGGGCCAGGTGCCTTCCTTCTGCTCGAACTTCAGCGCCGCACCCTCGGCGCCCCGCACGAAGAACGCGGCCTTGAAGGTGCCATCGGCTTGGATGGCCGACTGCGACAGAGCCGTCTCGACCGTGATCTTTGTGGAGGTCTTGGAGTCGACCGGGTGCTGGCCGGTGAAGTGGTCGAACAGCGGCGCGAAGGCGTTCGCATCGGGGGTGGCGTCGGTGACCACCTCGACCGGCAGCGACAGCTCGGCCTCACCGGGAATGCACATCACCTCGCACACGAGCCACTTGGCCTTCGCGCCCAGGGTGACCGTTCCGGCGGGGAGGTCGGGCGGGAGGGTGAGGTCGGTGTAGAGCAGGACCTGGTCGTCGTAGCCGTACGAGATGATGCCCTGGACGTCGTAGCGGTGGGGCACCGGGTACACGTACGGGGTGGTCTGCGAGCCAGCCGGGACGTCCCACGTGATGTCGGTGGGGAGGCCGATGTCGCCCGGCGAGTGCCAGTAGGTGTGCCAGCCGGTCTTTTGGGTGAGGTGCAGGCCCAGGCGCACCTTCTGGCCGGGGCGGACCTTGTCGTGGTCCAGCACCAGGCGGGCGTGGACCGGGTGGTCTTTGCCCTCGGCATCCTTCTTCTGGACCGATGCGCTGTCGGGCAGCACGCTGAAGTCCACCGTGGGGATGCCCGCAGCCTTGCCGTGCGCCGCACCACCTTCCGCACTCACCAGAGCGCCATCGCGCCAGCCAGGGGCCTCGGCCTTCTCGTCGACCTTTTCTTCGGTCTTGGCGGGCTCTTCCGCCTTCGGGGCCGCGCCGGCCGCGATGATGTCGACCGTGAGGTCGTGGGACTCGGTGGCGGGCATGAAGCACAGCCCACCCTTGCAGCCCTGGTAGCCCACCTTCAGCTTGGCGGTGTAGGTGCCCTCGGCGACGTTGCCCTGGATGGGAACGTGGATGATGACGTCGAGGTCGTACAGCTCGCGGTCGGTGCCCGGATTCGCCGGGTCGGGCTTCATCAGGCCCTTGGGGAAGTCGGCATCCCCGAGCGTGAGCCCGCCGGCGTCTTCCACCTTCACCCACATCATGTCGCGGTAGACGTGGTGGCCGGCCGGCACGATGATGCGGACCTCGGCCGTTCCCGAGCCCCCCTTCTCCACGCGCGTGCCGAGCACCTCTGCACGGAAGGGGTTGGCTGCAGCTTCGGCTTCGGACAGCAGGAGTCCGTCCACGGGAACGGCCCCGGTGGTGGACATCAAGGCCAGGCCGAACGCGGCGGGCATCAAGCGACGGAGGGTTGGAACAAACCGGCGAAGGGTCGGCACGGGTTCTCCCGGGATGGTGGCTCCGACCGGCGTGTGGGGGCGTCGGACGGTGTAGGGCGCTGCGCAGACGCCGCTGGACCAGCAAGGTGACAAGGCACGGGCCCGCGGTCCACCCACGACACGCAATCCCACCCTTTCTAGACCGCATTCGCCGCCTGTCCAGGCACGCAGTAGCAGGCCAGCCCCTCGCCGCAGCGACGCCCAACCATCCGCGGCATCGGGGACGCCCCCCGGAGCGACCACCCATGCCTGCCCCCTACCCTCGCGTCACCATCGTCATCCCGGCCCTCGACGAAGCCCCGAGCATCGCCGGCGTGCTCGCCGCCATCCCCCCCGTCGGCCGCGTGATCGTCGTCGACAACGGCAGCACCGACGACACCGCCCGCATCGCCCGGAACAACGGCGCACACGTCGTCTCCGAGCCCCGTCGTGGCTACGGACAGGCCTGTCAGGCCGGCATCACAGCGGCTCTGTCCCCCCCGGAAGGCACCCCCGCCCCCGAGGTCATCGTCATCCTCGACGCCGACCAGGCCGACGACCCCACCCTCCTCCACAAGCTCGTCGACCCCATCCTCGACGGCAGCGCCGACTTCGTCCTGAGCGACCGCACCCGCATGGCCGAAAACGGCGCCCTCCTCCCCCACCAACGCTACGGAAACGCCCTCGCCGTGCGGCTCATCGCCATCTCTACCGGCCATCGCTACCACGACATGGGCCCCTTCCGAGCCATGCGCGCCTCCGCCCTGCGCGACCTCGCCCTCATCGACCCCAACTACGGCTGGAACGTCGAGATGCAGATGAAAGCCGTCCGCGCCGGCCTCCGCATCCGCGAAGTCTCGATGCCCTACCGTCCGCGCGTGGGCGTCTCCAAGATCAGCGGCACCATCCGGGGCACCGTGCGGGCCGGCACCAAGATTCTGTGGTCGGTCTGGCGGTACCGATGACCACCATCACCGTCCTCACGAAGGCCCCCATTGCCGGGTCCACCAAGACCCGCCTCGCCCCCGCCATCGGCCTCGACGGTGCCGCACGCCTCCACGAAGCCTTCGTCGACGCCACCCTCGACAAGCTCCGCCACACCGGCTTCCACCTGCAAGTCGCAGTCGGCCACGACCCCGGCGGCCACTTCGCCCGCACCCTCCGAAGCCGCGGCATCCACACCCTGCCACAAGCCGAAGGCGACCTCGGTGCCCGCATGCGCGCCGTCCTGATGGGCCCTGGCCGCCGCATCGTCATCGGCACCGACTGCCTCGTCTTCGACCCCACCTGGCTCACCGTCCCACCAAGTGCCCCCGTGGCCATCGCCCCCTCCGAAGACGGCGGATATTGGGCCCTGTCGATCGATGGCACCGCCTCTTCCGAGGTGCTCGACGACCTCTTCGTCGACGTGCCATGGTCCACCCCGAAGGTCCTCCCCCTCACCCTCGCCCGCTGCGCCCAACGCGGCACCCCCGTCGAGCTCCTCCCCACCTGCTACGACGTCGACACCCCCGCCGAGCTCTCCCGCCTCCTCCACGACCCCCGGTGCCCTCCCCGGGTCCGGGCCCGCCTCGAGTCCCTGTCATGCCCCTCGTAGACACCCTCCCCGAGAACCTCGAAACCATCCACATCATGGGCATCGGCGGCACCGCCATGGGCGCCCTCGCCGGCATGCTCGTCGACGCCGGTCACACCGTCACCGGCTCCGACGGCGGCATCGTGTACCCGCCCATGTCCGACTACCTCGCGGGCCTCGGCATCCAGCCCATGGTCGGCTTCGAGACCCAGAACCTCGACCACCGCCCCCACCTCGTCGTCGTCGGCAACGTGGTCCGCCGCGACTACGACGAAGCCCGCGCCCTCCTCGCATCCAGCCTCCCCTACACCAGCTTCCCCTCGCTGCTGGGCGCCCGGTTCCTCGAGAACACCCGCAACATCGTCGTCTCCGGCACACACGGCAAGACCACCACCACCTCCATCGCCGCATGGCTCCTCCAGGCTGCCGGCCAGGACCCCGGCTTCCTCATTGGAGGCGTGGCCGCCAACTTCGACCGCACCGCCCGTGCCGGCGGAGGCCGCTTCTTCGTCATCGAAGGCGATGAGTACGACACCGCCTTCTTCGACAAGGGCCCCAAGTTCCTCCACTACCGGCCCACCACCGCCATCCTCACCAGCATCGAGTTCGACCACGCCGACATCTACCGCGACCTCGCCCACTGCCAGGAGTCCTTCCGCAAGCTGATGGGCGTGCTCCCCGAAGACGGCTGCGTCGTCGCCCGGTGGGACCACGACTCCGTCGCCGAGGTCGCCCGCGAGGCCAGCTGTGAGCTCCGGCGCTACGGCCCCGGCCAGGACTGGGACGGCCGCATCGAAGGCATCGACACCTCCACGGGCACCATGCGCTTCTCGGTCCTCCGCGAAGGCCGCCTCTACGGCACCTTCGAGACCATCCTCGTGGGCGAACACAACCTGTACAACCAGGTCGCCGCCGTGGCCGCGCTCGACCGCGAAGGCCTCACCGCCGACGACCTCGCGCCCGGCTTCAAGTCCTTCCAGGGCATCAAGCGCCGGCAGCAGGTGTGGGCAGAGGTCGACGAGATCACCATCCTCGACGACTTCGCCCACCACCCCACCGCCGTCCACCTCACCCTCGAAGCCCTGCGCCTGCGCTTCGGTGGCCGCCGCATCTGGGCCATCTTCGAGCCGCGCAGCAACTCCAGCCGCCGCAACATCTTCCAAGACGCCTACGCCGAGTCCTTCGACGCCGCCGACATCGTCGTCATCTCGCCGCCGCGCAACCTCGAGCGCATCCCCGAAGGCGAACGCTTCAGCGCCGATGCCGTCGCCACGCACATCCGCGCCAAGGGGCGTCAGGCCTACGTCTGGGGCCGCGCACTCGACGGCACCCTCCCGGATCCCGCCGCATCCGCCGACCTCATCGCCGCCCAGGTCGCCGCAAATGTGCTCCCTGGCGATGTTGTGGCCGTCCTGTCCAACGGTGGCTTCGGCGGCATCCACGGCAAGCTGCGCGACCGCATCGCTGCACGGGCGGAGGCCCACCGTCAAGGGGAGTAGCGGACAACTTCTGTCCGAACTTTAGGATTGCCCTCCCCCGCCGCCTGACTTACTGTTCAGGCGTCCCGAGGGGGAGCGCCCCTCACCCCTCCCCTCCTCCCCACCAGCGCCGCATTCGCAGCCGATTTTCCCACTGGGAGCCCGCCATGCCCATCGACAACAAGCGCGAAAAAGCCCTCGCAGCCGCCATCAAGTCCATCGAGCGCCAGTTCGGCTCGGGCGCCATCATGCGCATGGGCGAAGAATCGCACCAAGCCATTCAGGTGTACAGTACCGGCAGCCTCACGCTCGACATCGCCCTCGGCATCGGCGGCGTCCCCCAAGGTCGCGTGGTCGAGATCTACGGCCCCGAGTCCTCCGGCAAGACCACCATCGCCCTGCAGTGCATCGCCCAGTGCCAGAAGGCCGGCGGTGTGGCCGCCTTCATCGACGCCGAGCACGCCCTCGACATCACCTACGCCCGCGCCCTCGGCGTGAAGACCGACGAGCTGCTCATCTCGCAGCCCGACAGCGGCGAGCAGGCCCTCGAAATCGCCGAAACCCTCGTGCGCTCCGGCGCCGTCGACATGGTGGTCATCGACTCCGTGGCCGCCCTCGTCCCCCGCGCCGAGCTCGAAGGCGACATGGGCGATGTCTCCCCCGGCGCCCAGGCCCGCCTCATGAGCCAGGCCCTCCGCAAGCTCACCGCCGCCATCCACAAGTCCAACTGCTGCATGGTGTTCATCAACCAGCTGCGGATGAAGATTGGCGTCATGTTCGGCAGCCCCGAGGTCACCTCCGGCGGCAACGCCCTCAAGTTCTACGCCAGCGTGCGCCTCGACATCCGCCGCATCGGCTCCATCAAGAACGGCACCGAAGTCGTCGGCAACCGCACCCGCGTGAAGGTCGTCAAGAACAAGCTGGCCCCGCCCTTCCGCCTCGCCGAATTCGACATCCGCTACGGCAAGGGCGTCTCCATGCTCGGCGAGATGGTCGACCTCGGCATGGACCTCGGCCTCGTGAGCCGCAGCGGCTCGTGGTACTCCGTCGGCGACACCCGCGTGGGCCAGGGCCGCGACAACACCATCAACTGGCTCCTCGAAAACGACGCCGAGCGCGAGCGCCTCATCCTCGACATCCGCACCCGCCACGGCTTGCCCACCGCCCTCACCCCCGAAGCCGCCGAGAGCTGAGCCCCCCGCTCCAGCCTTCTCCGCTTCGCCTTCTGGGCACCCCGGCCCTGCTTCCCTCCCGGGAGCAGGGCCGGCGCGTGTTCCCGGGGGTCGGCGCCGAGAACCTCGCGTGCATTCTCGTGCCTCGAACGCACCCGAGGGCGCCTCCGTCGTCCCGGCAAGCCGGCCCGACCCGCTGCGCGGCCCCGTACACCCGCTGGTGCACGCGAACACGCGGACACACGGACACGAGGACACGAGGACACGCGGACACGAGGACACGAGGACACGCGGACACGCGGACACGCGGACACGAGGACACGAGGACACGAGGACACGAGGACACGAGGACACGCGGACACGAGGACACGCGGACACGAGGACACGAGGACACGCGGACACGCGGACACGCGGACACGCGGACACGAGGACACGAGGACACGCGGACACGCGGACACGAGGACACGAGGACACGCGGACACGCGGACACGCGGACACGCGGACACGCGGACACGCGGACACGCGGACACGCGGGCACGCGGACCCCAGCCCGCGTGCCCGCCCCCCAAGGGCTCACCCGCCCATCCGCTCCAGCATGCGGTCCACCCGCCGCAGCTTCGCCACTTGCTCCTCCCCGCCCGGCAAGTCGACAATCAGAAGCACCGTCTGAGCCTCTGCAGCCGAACCGCGCGCAATCTCGAAGTGGTTCGTCTTTGCCTTGCCTCGGCGGCGAGCGCCTTCTGCGATGTTCAACACCACCGAGCACGCTGCCCGAGCACCCTGGTTCTTCAGGTCCGACAGACCACGGGGAAACGGCACGCGGACCATCCAGCGCGCCACCTCGAGGGCGACCTGGTACACGTCGAGTCGTTCATGAGCCATGCGCATCGGTGCTTCTCCTTTCGGGCCCCTCGGTGTGAATGGCGTGGGCCCTCAAGCGAAGCGGGCCCACGACAGGCACGCCGAGGGGCCCGAAAGGAGAAGCCCCCGGCACGACGGGCGCGGGCACTCAGGCAATGCGGGTCCACACAACACGCAAGCCGAGAAACCCGAATGGAGAAGCCCTCGGCGCGACTGGCGTGGGCACTCAGGCGATGCGGGTCCACACAACACGCAAGCCGAGAAACCCGAATGGAGAAGCCCTCGGCGCGACTGGCGTGGGCACTCAGGCGATGCGGGTCCACACAACACGCAAGCCGAGAAACCCGAATGGAGAAGCCCTCGGCGCGACTGGCGTGGGCACTCAGGC